>Ga0210391_10000055_pt1 | contig 130932 bp, 193 predicted proteins | sample IncBWC12OmetaG_FD_160573 | JGI IMG/M metagenome (GOLD analysis project Ga0210391, IMG submission 160573) | Forest soil microbial communities from Barre Woods Harvard Forest LTER site, Petersham, Massachusetts, United States - Inc-BW-C-12-O ...
GTGCACGCGGACCCGGCAGGCTTCGGGACGACGCAGAATCCCTCGTTCCGGGAGCACCGGGAGCCGGTCACATTTCAGCTATCTCGCTGAGGGCGGGCACCCAGTGCTCTTTGAAGACCCGGTCCACATCGTAGGCCAGGGCGAAGTCCCTGGCCTCTTTTTCCTTGCTCGCCGCCTGCGTGTACGCTAGCTCGTAGCACGCCTCGATCTCCGCGACGCGAGGCTTGGACCACCAGGCGTGGTGCGCCGCGTTCCAGAACGGCTCGCCGCTTACCATCCAGCCTGCGCCCCGGAGCTCGGCCATCGAACTGAAATTCGTTACGATCACAGGCCGACCGCAGCTCTGCGCCTCGATGACCGGGATCCCGAAGCCCTCGGCGTGACTGGCGGAAGACAGCACGTCGATCGCCCCGTACCAGGCGGCCATGTTCTCCGGCATGATGCGGCCGGTGATCAGGCCGTACGGATCGCTGAACCGGACCTTGCCCTGGAGATCCAGGCTGTTCACCAGATCCATCAGGTTGAGCGCCTGCGGGGCCTGGGTCAGCGCGTGGATCACCAGGAACGCGTCCGGGTGCTTAGCTGCGAACCGGCTGAATGCCAGGAGCTGCTCCGGGAAGGACTTGCGCACGGCGTCCTTGTTGGCGGCATTGATCCCGACGATAAATGCATCAGCGGGCAGTCCTATCTCTTCGCGGATGCGCTGCTTGCTGTCCGGCGGCGTGAAGACCGAGGTGTCGATCGCGTGCGGCACGTACAGCGATGTGAACCCGGCCTGCTCCAGCATGCGCTTGCCGAACCGGCTGACTGCAACCGGTATTGCGCCGGAGCGCTGGAAGTACGCGCTGTCCATCGATGACAGCGGAGCGCAGTCAACGGGTGCCCAGTTCACCATCTTCAGGCCGCGCACCTGGTCCGGGTTCAGGACCCAGGCGTCCATGTGGGCGATGACTACATCGGACTGGACGTGCTTCGCATGCGCGGCAATGATGTCGTTGCCGTAGGGGTCCAGCCCGGCGGGCAGCACCGGGATGTCGTTCCACAGGGACGGCGCTCCGGCCAGGCCGTGGAACGCGCTGATGAACACCTCATGCCCGGCATCCTTGAGACGGGGAGTCACCAGGGCGGTTTGTGTTCCGTAGCCAGCTACCTAAAGTGGTAGCCCATGGGCTGTTCGAGTGCCACAAGAGCTTCACTAAGGCATCACCTCCTCAGGCCACGGGTGATAAGATTGTCGTATGACACGTGGCGGTCGCAGTAAGCTCACAAGCTCGCAGGAAGACGAGATCGTTCGCAGGTACACGACAAGACTACCAGATGGAACCTGGGAAGGTACAACTTCTATCGGAAAAAGTTTTGAGATCTCGGCGAGCCGGGTTCGTCATCTCCTGTGTGTGTGCGGGGTCAGCATTCGCACACGGAAGGAGTCACACGCTGGGAAGGCATGCCGGCCCGTGAAGAATCTCCCGCGCGGGGATGCTCCCATGTGCAAGTGTGACTGCGGCTGGCAAGTCGGCTGGAACCGACGGAGGAACAGATGGAATGCTTACGTCACAGGCCATTACCGGAAAGATAAGCCGTACAAGAACGAGGAGTGGCTGAGAGAAGAGTATGTTGGCAAGGGGCGCGGGCTGAAGGACATCGCTAGAGAGCAGAACGTCAATATCTCCACTATCAGCGCGTTCGTTGATAAATTCGAGATACCTCGTCAGCCTGTAAATCACAAGCTGAAGGGCAGTCCTGGAGTACGGAACGGAGCATGGCGGGGGGGAGTAGCGGCGTGGCCGTACTCGTCGGATTGGAAGTCTCTTGCGCGGCAGATCAGAGACCGTGACAAGTGGACGTGCCAGGACTGCGGTGAGTGCAGGAAATACTGGGGTGTCAACCTGCACGTCCATCACATCGACGGAGACAAGACGAACAACGACCCGAGCAACCTGATCTCGTTGTGCTCGGCCTGTCATAGGCACAGACATGTACTGATGGCAAAATAAAAACGACCCCCGGCAACTTGCCGGGGGTCGTTACTCGTGCTACCGACTAGCGGGTGGTGCGGACCGTGACCTCATAGGGCCGGTCGTACCGGTCGCCGATGAAGGTGAGATCCGTGGTGCCGCGCGGGATCGTGAACCGGATGACCTCTCCGGGCCGGGCGTAGCCGAGCGTCAGGATGTGACCCCCGCCATTCACCTGGTACCAGTAGTCGGTACCCCGGCTCCCGGCGATGGTAAGCTGACCTTGCCGGTCGATCCCGTCCCGCATCGTAGCCTGGCAGGTCTCCCTGAGACGGATCGGGTCCCGGACAGGAAGCCTGTCCGCGACGACCGGGTACTCGGCGGGGCACTCCACGTGCATGATCTGCGCGGGCACCGGGGGCGGTGGGATAATCATGTGTGATATTCTCCTTGTAGGTTTTACGTGGCACGGGCCGGAAGCGGGAGCACTTCCGGCCCGTGGTTTTTAGCATAGCAGTCCCGTATGTGCTTGCGCAGGGGGTTAGCTGTTTTTGCTGTGCGGCACCGCAGGGTGTCTGACCCGGCCGCCGCGTGGCTTACCCGGGCGCGGGGCGGCAGACCGTCATCCTCCTCTAAACGGAGGACAGCGGCCACGCCCGGACATAACCCACGCTCATGGGTGCAGCGGGCAGCGCGCTAGCGGGGGGAGTGACGTTATTCGTGCCGGTACCCCCGACCGCCACGTTGAGGATGAAATACAGGCCGCCGCCCATCGCCTGGGCGCTGTCATAGGGCCAGTCCCCGTCGATTGTCGCCGGGGTCTGAGTCTGGAGCAGCGCCCCGTCCTTGAACATGCTGACGGAGCCCGGCTTCCAGAGACAGGCGTAGGTGTGCCAGTTCCCGTCGTTCTGGGTGTCGGCTTCGAGCGCGGGCGTCCAGCCGACTGTGCCGTTATTGATCGTGCAGGACACCAGGCTGGAGCCGTAGTTCTCCATGATGTCCAGCTCGCCGCAGGCGGGCCACGACTGGCTGTTCACCCCGAGCAGCCAGAATGCCGGCCACAGCCCCTCGACGGGGCTGAGCCAGATGGACGCCTCGAAGTAGCCGTACATCTGCACGAACGTATCGCTGGTCACCAGGCGCGCGCTGTCGTATCCGCTGCCGTTGCGCGTGACGGTGATCGCAAGGTTCCCGTCTCCGTCCACGCGTGCATTCTGCGCGCTGTCGGTGTAGGTTTCCTTCTCGTTGTTGCCCCATCCGCCCCCGCCGAGATTGTACCCCCACTGAGCGGGGTCCGGGGCGCTGCCTGCCGCTCCGCCGAACGTAGCGTTGAACGAACAGTCATTCACGGACGGTGACGGCGGTGTCACCGGGGCGGGCTTGGGACGCCGCCGGTATTCTGGTGCGTGCTGACCTTCTGCTCCCACGTATGCCTCCTGGAGTGGCCGGGCAGCATCTCCCCGGAGTGCGAGGGCTGCGGCCGTCGTGAGGGCGGCACCAGCCAGCAGCTTCCGCCGGCTGATACCGCCCCGGGATGATCCCACTATACCTCAGAACACGTCCGGGCGGGAGTCACGGTCAGCGATGACTTCCATGGCCTCCGCGTGCCGGCAGCCTGCACGGAGACCGTGATAGCGAGCGGTCGCCTCGACGTACTCCGTTTCCATGTAGCGTCGCGTCTCGAACTGAGACTGGTGCGCCTTGATGAGATCCATCTTCCCGGACAGGAACTCCGTGATGTCCGGGTACCGCTGCGCTGCGAACTCCGGGGTGGCGCTCGGAGCCTGGTAAGCGTAGAGCTTCTGTATCGTGCGCAGGGAAGCCTGGGAGGCTCGTGCTGCGGCCCGGTGATCCTGATGTGTGTCGTGGACGCTGTGAATGTAGGCGATGTCCGGTGAGAATGCCGCCGTGACACGCTCGATCACGTCGATCGTCGGCTTGCCGTCCGGCAGGTGCGCGTCCGGCAGGCGGCCGAACGTGATGGCGGCCCCCAGCAGCTCAGCTGCTGCCAGGGCCTCGTGCTCGCGCACGTTCGTGGCGTAGTCACCGCATCCGGTCTCGCCGGAGGTCAGCACCAGGACATGGATCTCATGTCCTGATGCCTGGTGCTTGAGGAGCGTGGCTCCGGCACCGAATTCTATGTCGTCAGGGTGTGCCCCGACGGCCAGGACTCTTGTGGTCATTCCTGTTTCCGTTCTATTCCGGGTCGGGTACGGCGCGCATGGTGACGGTGCTTTCCACCTGGTTATCCCACAGGAGCGGCACCCGGGGAAGCGGAGCCTCCACTTCCGTGTGACGGCGCATGCCGAGACGGTGCCGTCCCCGCCCTGGCACGGCGACGCTGGTCAGCTTGCGCATGCGCAGCAGGATGCTTCCCGCGACGGCAGTGAAGATGACAGCGGCGGCAAGGGCCGGGAGAAGGACTCCGCTGGTGCGGAGCACTTCCTGGACAGCCAGCAGCAGGGGGGTACCGATGTAGACAGCTGCGATGAGCAGGGCCATCAGGACGAGGGGGATCGCGGTGAACCCGGCAGGAGACTGCCCGGTCCGTCCGGGCAGCGCAGGCTCCCGGACCGTTTCCGCGAGGGGACGCTTCGCGGCGATGCTGCGTCCGTGCAGGGCATCATCAGCGCTCTTCGTGCTCGGCGTGGTGTTCCACACCATCGCACGGACCCCGCACATCCACTTGGTCACGGCGGACAGCGCTGCCATGTTCTCCATCAGGCCGGCGACGGGGCTGTAGACGATAGCTCGTGCGACTTCCGCCACCATGGAGAGCCGGGTGCGTCCCGCATGCAGGACGTTCCCCCACGCACCGACGAGATTCGCGCCCAGCCACATGAAGCCGACGAGGGCGAACCAGGCATCCAGCCAGGGGGACAGCCCCGCGATGTGGCCCGAGGAGAGCTGACTGCCCACGACGTACAGCGCGGGACCCATGAACATCAGGGACAGCACGCCGACGAGGGTCCCGAGCGCGTACGTGGCGATGCGGTACCGGGTGCCCCAGATGACCTTCATCCGCAGGCTCCAGGGGAGATGCCTGAATATGTCCAGGTGCTTGTCGACAGACATCCCCTGGAGGACGCCGAACACCCAGCGGTAGCGCTGGTGGTAGACGGACTTGAAGCTGAACGGCGGCTGCTCCCAGGCGACCGCGCCGTGCCAGCCGAAGACGTCCTGACCCTCCTGGAGGAAGGCAGCCATCCCGAACATGTAGTCCTCGGCGACGAACGGCACGCCGTTCAGGGTACCGATGTCCCAGCCGACCCTGTTCTCCAGTTCCTCCTCGATGACCAGGTTCGAGCCGTGGATGTGCAGGATCTTCCCGGTCTCCATGACGCGGCGGCACTCGAAGCAGGTGATGAGCCGGGTGGCCTCCGTAGCGCGGGCGAGCCTGGATGCCTCGTCGTACTCCAGCGGGTAGTAGATCGGCCCGGTGAGTACCTTCCTGGTGGTGGTGGTCAGGCACGCGATCATCTTCCGGAATTCTGCCGGGATCATCAGCGTGTCCTCGTCCCAGTGGGCGATGAACGTGCGTCCCGGGCGCTTGTTCCAGCCTGCCCGGCGGAGCGTGACCGCGTAGTGCATCTGCCACGCCTTGAGCCGGGTCCCCTTGGGGGTCTCGTAGCCCTCGGGCGTGACGACGCAGTCCACCCGGGCGAGCGGAGAGGAAGCGAACATCTTCTCGATGAGGCCGGCTTGCTCCGGGTTCTCCGTGAAGACCTCCGCTGTCAGGAACCGGGCGTAGAAGTCCGGGTCCTCGCTGGCAAGGTTCTCCAGCTGACGCAGGCCGCGCAGGATGACGTCCGTCGAGCCGGGGCTCCCCTTGGTCGTGATCTGCACCTTGATGTACGGGATCGCGAAGTCCTTCGCGAGCCGGCGGAGATCCGGCGTGGTGACCGGCCTGCGCTGGCGGTAGCGATCGGACTGGAAGGTGAAGGAGGTCCAGTAGCAGACCATCCTGATGCCGATGAATGTCACCAGCACCGTGAGGGTGTACCCGGCTATCTGGAACCACAGGTCGTGCGCTATCTGCGAGGCGATTCCCGGCGGAGTCGCTGGGGAGATGCGCGTGACTGCCGGGTGAAGCAAGAACGGCAGACTATGCATGCGCATAGTATGGGTGCCCCTTTCCGTTTTCGTGTGGGCTGTTTACAAACTCTACAGTACCATAAGGCACCTAGTAAAAACGCCGCTAGCCACGCGGGCTAGCGGCGTTTTACTTGCAGGGCTGTCAGTCCTCCGTGTCCTGATCCTGAGCGGACTGCGATCGCTCTTTCAGCGCCCGGCCGAGGCGGAGGCCCTCATTCGCTACGTAGAGCGAGAGCCCCGTGGCCCTGAGCGCGAAGATGATGGTGTCCTTTTTCATGTCATTCTCCTGTGTATCAGGTAGCAAGCGTGATCAGGTCCTCCGCGATCTCCTGCGGGTCGGTCACGCCATCCCAGAGGATGACGTGCACGTGCCGCTTGCCGAACTCATCGGCTTCCTGGTTCTCGTCGGCAGCCTTCTTGTACAGGTTATACGTGTCCAGGGCCTTGTCTCCGTGGCCCAGGATGCCGATAGCATAGACGCGCTTGCCACTGGCCGCCTTGATGTAGGGCAGCACGGCCTCCGGGTCCTGCGGCTCGCCATCGGTGAGCAGCGTGATCTCGTGGACGCGGGTGACCCCGGGGTCGTCATCCTCGAATTCACCGTCGTACTTGTCGATCAGGGCCCTGAGAGCCGGCCCGGCCATAGTCCCGCCGTGGGTGGCATCCCTCCAGGCTTTGTCCATCTTCCGCTGACGATTGGACTCGTTCAGATCACCGATGGTGATGACACGCTGGTCGAACCCGACAGCCATCACGCCGCCATCCTCGTCGCTGCCGTCCGCCTGCTCCGCCTCAGCCTCGGAGTCTTCCCCGGCCAGCGCAGCGATGTACAGCGGCAGGAATGCCTCCAGCAGCGCCCGGCGGGACTTCGGATGAGGGTACTCCTCAGCGGAGTTGTTCTCGTCCTGGGCCGACCAGTACATCGACGGCGACAGGTCGATGGCGATGGCGGGCTCATACAGGCGTCCCGGCTTGCGCAGGCTGGTGATCTCGCTGCGCGGGGTCCTGTTCGGGCCGCCGGTCTCCGTGCGTGGTTCTGTCATGAACGTTCCTCTTCCTCGGGTGTATGGTTTTGCGTGGCCCTTGCGGGTACAGCTTAGCTGCCGCCGCTAGGGGGCGCAGGCTGGTTTGTGCTGCTCGCAGCTGGGGGCGCGCTGGGCGTGACAGCGGGCGTGCCCGGAACGCTGCCCGTGGTCCCGGACGACGGCGCGACAGCTGGTGCTGACGTCGCCGGGCTCCCGGATGACGCAGAAGCAGATGCGCTGGGAGACGCTGGGGCGACGGGCGCGGCAGAACCCGAGCCGCCCGAGGCCGGGGAACTCGCCGGAGCGGGCGCGGGCGGATGCGTCGTGTGACTGAACGTGGACCCGTAGTCTGCTGTATTCGTGACCAGGCCGTGCAGGGTCTTGCCTGTCGAGGCTTCCGTCACGGCAACACAGGCCAGGAGCACGATCAGGGACAGCACCCCGATCCCCCACGCGAACCAGGTGATCCTGAGCTTCGGTGGCCGGATATGATGACGGTGAGCGATGGCCTTGCGCACTCCGTGATCGAAGTACGCCGCGAAGACACCGCTCTCCACGCTTCCGAGAAATACCCCGATGAGCGTGCCGGAGTCTCCGAAGAAGCTGCCGATGATCGTCGTCCCGACCGCTGCCGCCCCGCTGGCTCCGATCTTGACCGGATCGACGAGACGTTCTTTCTTCTCTTTCTCCTTGTCCGGCGGGACGGGGGCTGGGTTTTCCATCACTTCCTCTCCGGTCGAAGGGGACCGGACGGCCCGCGCGTCCCCTCGGCACGCGAGCCGTCCGGGGCTTGTCAGGTCTCCTCGACCGCCAGCTTGATAGCACCCGGCCCGTTCGGCTTCAGGCTGGTGCGCTCCAGCACCTGCCCGAGCCGGGCCTCCAGCGCCGCGTCGACAGTCGGAAGCACGGCTCCGCCTTCACCCGCGCCCTCCATCAGGTCCAGCTGGGGACGCAGGCCCTCAGCTGCCGCCACGAAGTCCTCCGTGAACAGCTTCTCCGGAACCGATCCGCTCCGGGTGATACCGTACCGGAACGCGCGCTGCGTCGCCTCCACCGCGAACGCCGGCAGGAATCCGGCATACGCCTTCGCGATCCGCTCGAAGTCCAGGTTGTGCGGGAGCAGGTGCGGCTGGATCGTCGCCTTGACCAGGCGCTCGTAGCCCTCCGCGTCCAGCTCCCCGATGCGGACCACCGCATCGATCCGGCCCGGTCGCAGCAGCGCCTTGTCCAGGTCCCTGACGAAGTTGGTCGTGAACACCGCCATGATCTCGGCTCCCTTGACGGACACGCTGTCCAGCGCGTCCAGGAGCTTGACGATCTCCTTCCGGGACTTGTTCTTCGCGAGCACGTCCAGGTCCTCGATCTGGACGACGCACGGCGCGTACAGCCTGGCTGTCTTCAGCGCGGCGTACGGGTCATCCGTCGCCCGGACCAGGATGTAGGTCCAGCCGTTCTCGACTGCGACCTGCGCCGTCAGGGCTCCTGCGAGCGACTTGCCGGTGCCGTAGGGGCCTTCGAGCAGAACCGCGCGCCGGAGCGGGATGCCCTGCTCCCGGAAGGTCTGCGAGTGCCGCAGCGGTGCCCAGATGTTGGCTTCCAGCTGGGTCTCGACGTCCCCCGCGTACACGACGGACGCCTTCTTCGTGGCGTACGGGTTGAGGAACCCCGGATGCTGAGCTGCGTCGATAGCATTGCCCCGGTAAATGCTGTCGGTGCGCAGCTCCTCAGCCACTACGTCGAAGAAGCCCTCGATCCGGTAGCGGTGCTTCTTGGGGGCTGTACAGGTGAGGTAGAAGACGAGCCCGTGCTCAGCGTCTTCCGTGAAGTCCAGCTCGAATACGGCGTTCAGCGGGCTGAACTCGATCTCCCCCCACGGGACCTGGATCTCCCGGTCGTGCGCGATCGCGATGGAGATCAGGCGCGGCGGCTGCTTGCCGAAGAAGCTGTACGTCGCCTTGCCGGTGCCGCGTGTGCCGAACACGCGCATCATCGCCCGGTTGAACGCGGCGGCCCCGTCCCACGGACGGAAGGGGAACGTGCGCGAGATCTCGTGCTCGTTCTCGTTTTCCTCCTGCACCTGCTCCAGGTACCTGATCGCCTGCGGGAGATTGCCGTCCATGGCGGCCGGGAGCACGAACTGGGTGCCCTGGTAGATCAGGGCGTCCTCACTGGTGGTCCGGCGTCCCAGCGCGTCGAGCGTCGCGATGATCTCCGCGCGCACGCGGTCTTCCTCGCTCTTGAACTTCTGCTTCTCTGCTTCCTCTGTCACTGCTGTCCTTCCTTGGATTTTCTGGATGAGCAGGCTGCGGAGACCGGCGGCGACCCCCGCGAGGAGATCCTGCCGGTCCGGACCGGGCGTCTCAGCTGCGCTGGTCAACGCTGTCCGCCCGGTCAGGGTCATACGGTGCGTCGCAGACGCGGCGGTCGTTGCCGTACCGGTCGTGCACCTTTCCCGCGAGCTGGATGATGGCCTCTTCATACGTGGGAGCGCTGCCGTCCAGCTCGTAGTCATGGTAGTGCGTGGGATGCGGGCGCAGCTCGCCTTCCTCCGGGGGGAGGAGGGTGATGTGCCCGGTCTCGTACCAGATCTCCGTGTGAGTGTTCCGGGCGTCGTTGTCATGACTGCTGCCCTGCTCGTCGATCCGGTGCGGATCGATATCAGTCCCCTCTCGGATGCCGGTGCTGTGCACGAGGCGTGACACATGACGGGACGGCCGGACGCGTGCCCCGCCGGTCATGAAATACCAGAACATCGGGTGCCCGTTGAGATACACCCAGCTGGCGTAGAAATCCTGCGGGTCCGTCTCGTACGCGATGACTGCCTCCCGCCACTCAGCCTGGATTGACTCCCAGATCCGGGCGTACATCCCCGGCTGGCGAACGTACCGGTGGTGCGCCGGCCGGCCCGGGATCGGCTGGCTCCAGCCGCCTTCCCAGCCGGGGTCCCCGTCGTCACCCGACAGGTCCACCTCCGGGAACACGATGTCCTGTGCGTCAGGCACAGTGACTCCTTCCTTTCCTCAGGCATGGCGCAAGCAGCCGCCGTTCGTGTCACACCGGGATTCCAGGCTCACGCTCCGTGGGGGAAGCTTTGTCAGAATACTAAGGCTCCGGTGCCCGTCCGGCGGCTGCCTGTACCTACAGCCTACCAGCTGCGCAGCACGCGCCGCAACCGTATTGCGGTATCACGTACAGGAGAGCGGCCGGACGGCGGGGCGAGCGCGCGCTCGACCTCACGCGGGGTGGCTAGCCGCTCATTGCGCTCGGTGACGGGGGGCCGGCGGAACGGGACTCTTGAGAGGGGGACGGGGATCTGACGCATGGGAGGACTCCTTCACTTCCTGTGCTGCCATTATAGCAAGGATGGCGTCCTGAGATGCGGGGGCCAGGTCCCAGGCGTCGAGCCCGACGTGGATCTCGCGAGCTGAGGTCTGGCGCTCCGGCGAGTGCGTGTGACCGTGCAGCAGCCAGGTCCCCTCGCTGCGAAGCCGGAACTGGCTGTAGCGATCTTCAGCTGTGTGATCTCCTGCGTACGGGAAGTGACTGAGCAGCACCTGACGCCCGCCGAAGCGGTGCACCGCGAAATCCTGCACGCTAGCGAAGTGCCGCAGATAGAGCGCCTGATGCGTCCACGAGTTCTTGTACGCGCCCCAGCAGTGGTCGTGATTGCCGCTGACCAGGTGCTTGGTCCCGTGCAGGCGATCGAAGAAACGGAGCGTCCGCTCCCGGTCACCGAGCGCCGCGTCTCCGTTCACCCAGACGTCATCTTCCGGGCTGACGACAGCGTTCCAGCGGAGCTGGAGCGCGAGATGGTACTCATCGAGGGAGTGATAGCCGCGCAGCCCCATGGCGAGCGGATGTCCCGCGTGCGGGTCTGCCGTGTAAAACGTCGCATTCATTCCTGTCCTTCCAGTGACTCGTCGGCGGCGGCGTGTACCGCAGGTACCATCGCGCCACCTCGGTCTTGTCGAACTGATGCCTGCGCCGACCAGGGATATGGTCCGGGAAGCCGTTGCGGGACCGGCGCATCCACCAGTTGCGGACCCCCTGGCGGCTCACGTCGCGATCGCCCATGGCCGTCAGCAGATCCGCGATCGCGCTGAAGCTGCCGTAGCGCCCGTGCTCCCGGATGAAATCAAGGACCTCCGGGCTGAGGTCCGGGTCGGTCATGCGTTCTCCTTTCCTGCGGTAAAACAAGGAAGCCGTCGCGCAGACGGGGGGCTACGCGACGGCTTCCGACCCAAGGAGGCAGCAACCAGCGAGGAACACCAGCTCGGACGGACCTAAACCGGGAACTGCCCCTTTAGTATACCCCCGTTACGCCTGCTTATGCAATCTAGAACGGCATCCCGCCGGGTGCGGCGGGCGCGGGCGGGACGGTCGCGGGCGGTGCGGCCTGGTCGAACGAGCCGAAGACGCCGAGGTCGGTGGCCGGGACGGGTCCTGACGGGCGCACGAAGTTGCCGTCCGTGGGGGGCTTCAGCGTGTTGACGTCGTTACGCTCCTGGCCGTTCCACTCCCGGGTGGTGACCTCCGCGATGCAGCGCCGGTTCTCCATGTCCTTCGCGACCTGCTCGATGGACGGGTCCTTGTCGAAGTACGCGTGGTCGAGTCCGATGGCGGCCATCTTCCGGAAGAAGAACCCGAGCGCGACGCCGTTCTCAGTGCTCAAGACCCAGTTGGTGAATATAGGGCTTCCGGCGTGCGGGCCGTCCTCTATTTTGAATCGGACTTTGAACATCTGCTTACCCGAGCTGGATTCCGCTGGCGTGCATGAGTCTATGAAGACAGTGTACTCGCCGTTCGGGACGGCCGAGAACCCCGACTCTTCACTTAGCTTTCGTAGCTCATCCCATCGAACTTGCATTCGATTTCTCCTCTGCGTTCTGTCGTCGTGCTGCCCATGCCCTGTGTGCGATCGCTGTTCGCTCTTCGGGTGTTCTCTGTGCTATTCGTTTTCTCATCGATGCGACGGTACGCTGCCGTCGCTCTTCTGTCCAGGTGCCCGTTCCTCGCTCTCGCCTGGTAGCAAGACCTTTCCCGGCGTGGTCGTCATAGGTGACATGGCATTTCCGGCAGAGCGGGATGTACTCGTCTGAATTCTGCCCGTCTGTGTCATGGAGCATGGCCCAGTCGTATGCTCGCTCCCCGCAGTGCTCACATGCGTAATTCTTGGCGGCACCTCGTGCCTGACGGACGCGCCAGTGGAGTGTCCAGTAATTGGTGGTGTGCTTCGTGTAGAGAGGCCGATGGGCGGCTGCGGAGCATTTGCTGCTGCAGAATCGGCGCTTGCTGTACCCGCTGGGACCATCGTAAGAGCGGCGAGGGATGATCCACCCGCAGTATTCGCAGTAGCGGATGTCAACGAGAGTCTTCGGCTGAGCCACGCACCTTCTCCAGCATTTTCTCGACGACGTGCATGTCGTGATCCGGGATGTCGATGTACGTGCCGAGCTTGCCGCCGACGCGCTCGCCTGTCTCATAGCCGGGCATGCTGGCGAGGAACAGTCTGCGTCTGGTCGTGCCATCTTCCTGCGCGACGGTTGCGATGTACGCGCACAAGTCCACGAAATAAGGCATCGAGGTGGCCATCCGGCCCTGCATGAAGGGGTACCACGTGCCGTCTGCACGCTGCGCGGCCATCGCGATGAAGACCACGGCGTCCAGTGGCCTGACGGGATTGGTCACCAGGTCCCGGTATTTACGAATGGCGTCCGAGCAGACGCGGAGAAGGGTTCCCCAGTCGGCCTGCCGCATCTGATTCGTACCGGCAATGTCATCGATTGCGCGCTGCTGGATCTCGCTGATGCTATCGAGAATTACGGAGCGGAATGGATGCTTCCCCGAGTTGAGCCATTCGAATGTCTTCGTCACGTCGCGGAATGCGCGCACCGGGACGATGGCTGTCTCCCAGGAACCGTCGGCTTCTGGAGGTGATTCGGATACCGGGTTCCATATCTTCTTCTTACTCGGCGTGAACCGGCTGCCGGCTTCTGCGTCAAGCACGACGCGAGGAGCCGGGGTCGTATCCCCCAGCCAGGATTTACCCTGCTTAGCCTGACCGAAACATATCATGTTCAGGCCGTAATGTCCGTTCTCCGTCATTCTTTTGTCGCCTCTCCGTGGTGGGCTTGACGCTCACACTACCCCACCGCCGACCCGACTGCAACCCCGCCGTTCGTGATAGAATGAGCCGTGGCGACGATCGTGTGCTGGCTGGATCCCGGGGCAACGACAGGCATCGCGACCTGGAACTCGCAGCTCAGGCGCGTGACCACCTGGCAGGACACCTTCACGGGGACCGGCCTGGCGCTGGAGCGCCTGGCGAGGCAGTACGGGCATGATCTCGAACTAGGATACGAGAGCTACGTCATCACCCCGGGCTCGCACGTGCGTCACGACGGGTCAGCTCTGCACATGATCGGTGTTATCACGTGGCTTGCTTTCCGTCACGGGGCGTGTATGCTGCCCTCTCAGTCGCCGTCGGCACGGCGCGTCGGCCTGAAGCATCTCAAGCCGGCCGGATGGTACCGGCCCGGGGTGCCGCACGGGATGGATGCGGCGGCGCATCTCCTGACGGACGGCCTGCGACGCGGCTGGCTTCCCGAGGAACTGACAGCGAGGATACGAAGGAGTCTGCATGGCGGTAGCGGGACTGCATCCGGGTAAGGAACTCATCACGCTTCAGTGCCTGTATTCCCAGAGAGACATGCTCCTCACCGTTCCCGGCGCGCGATGGGATAAGGACGCGCAACTGTGGAACGTACCGCGCACCTGGGTGTCCTGCCTTCAGCTCCGGGGCCTGTTCGGGCAGGGCCTGGAGATCACGGGCGAGCTGGAGGAGTGGGCCTGGAACGAGCGGAACACGCGCATCGGGCCGGCGATGAACGCGCGCGCTGTCCTCGACGGGACGCAGATCGCAGAGCATGACGCGACGCGGATCCGGGAGTACCTGGATAAGGTGGAGACGGGAGCAGACTGGACGCTTAAGCCGTTCCAGGTGGCAGATCTCATCTTCCTCACTGTAACCGGTCAGTCACTCCTTGCTAACGAACCGGGAACCGGGAAGACTGCTGTCGCTATCCGGTCACTCCAGGTGCTGGAGGCGATGGGCCTGGAGGCGCTGCCTGCGCTGGTCATCTGCCCGAACTCGCTGAAGAACACCGTGTGGGCCGAGGAGCTGACGCGCTGGGCACCGGATCTGACCGTGACCGTGGTGGGCGGCAGCGCCACGCAGCGTCGCAAGCAGATCGCTGAGCGCGCCGACATCACGATCCTCAACTACGAGTCACTCCGCCTGCACACCCGGCAGGCAGGGTACGGCACCATCAAGCTCAACGATGAGCAGAAGCTCCCCAAGGAGCTGAACGAGCAGGGTTACCGGACTGTCATCTGTGACGAGGCGCACCGGCTCCGTCATGCCCAGGCACAGGTCACTCGCTCGGCGTGGGCGGTCCTGCATGACGCAGAATACCGCTACCTGCTGACCGGGACGCCGGTCGCCAATCACTGCGGAGATCTGTGGGGCCTGCTGCACGGCATCCGGCCGGACGCGTTTCCCGGCTACACCCGGTATCTTCAGCGCTACGGGCTGGTCGGGTACAACTGGTTCGGGGGAACCGAGGTGCTGGGGCTGCGTCCCGAGACGTCGGCGGAGTTCCGGGCGGTCACCGAGCCGTTCTTCCGGCGCGTGCCGAAGGAGGCGGTACTGCCGCAGCTCCCGCCGAAGCTGCCGGTCGCCTACCGTGAGACCCCGATGTCACCCGGTCAGGCGAAGGCGTACAAGCAGATGTCGAAGGAGCTGCTCGCGCTGCTGGACGGCGACGAGATGATCAGCGCGCCGTCCGCGCTGTCCCAGATGATCCGGCTCCTGCAATTCGCCTCGGCGTCGATGAAGCTCGACGAGCGAGGGGATCTCAAGCTGACGGAACCGAGTTCCAAGGTCGATGACCTGGTGGATTTCCTGGAGGAGCTGGGCGAGGAGCCGCTCGTCGTGGCGGCGGTGTCCCGGCAGCTGATCGAACTGGCGGCAGCCCGGATGGCGAAGCTGGACATCCCGCACGGGCTCGTGACCGGGGCGATCCCGGTGGAGCAGCGAGCGCGGGCGGTGACGGACTTCCAGGAGGGGCGGACCCGGGTGATCTTCCTGACGCTGGGCGCAGGAGCCGAGGGACTGACGCTGACGCGCGCGCGGACGATGCTCTTCATGCAGGAGTCGTTCAATCCTATCGAGAACGCGCAGGCTGAGGACCGGGTATACCGGCTCGGATCGGAGATTCACGACAGCGTCAGGATCGTCAAGCAGATCGCTCCCGGGACGGTGGAGCAGAAGAAACGCGAGCTGGTCGAAGCGAAAAACGATAGGATAGAGCAAATCCTGGCTGACAGGGAAACGCTGAGGAGGCTGCTCGGATGAGCGGGGAACGATGGACGCGCGAGGAACTCGCAGGGAAGGTAGAATGGGAAGGCGGTGTCCCTGAGGCAATTACCGGTTACGGTATTTCTCCGCGAGATCTTCCGGAGAGCACACCGCCTGAAGTGATGCGCGCGTGGATCGCGGTGTACGAGAGCAGGAAGGATATCGATCTGATCGATCACTGGCTGGAGACGGGCGAGGTGCTGCCCTGATGAGATGGCTGGTGTACGTGATCATCTGCCTGGCCGGGGCGTTCGCTTTTCTCCTGTTCCTGCTGCTGATCAGAGGGCTGGGGTGACGCGGCTGTCGTGGGACACGTATTTCCTGAATATCGCTGCCGCAGTGGCGGCACGTGCCGACTGCACACGTCGTCAGGTCGGGGCGGTGATTGTCAAGGATAACCGGGTTGTGTCAACAGGCTACAATGGAGCCCCCGCTGGTGAGCCGGGATGCCTGACAGACAGGGCGTGCCCGCGCGGACGGCACGGTAAGGCAATGTTTCATCCGTTCGACGACCGATGGGATAAGAAATGCGTCTGCGGAGGCGACTGGCCGTGCCCCGAAGCAGTCGAGATAGGCAGCTCTTACGACACCAGTGCGGGTGCATGTATAGCGATTCACGCCGAGATGAATTCGATTATGTATTCGTCACGTGACGAGCGTGACGGAGCTACTCTGTACGTTACTGATTACCCGTGCGATGGATGCTACCGGCAGATCAGGGGCTCGGGTATCCTGCGCCTGGTTACCCCGGAAGGAAGCGAGCAATGGTACCGGACGGTACATCGTCACTAGGAGAAACGCAGCTCCACTTCGTGGACTCACTGGACGAAGCCTGGGAGATGGGCCGGTGGGCAAGTCAGCGGCGTGATACTCCGCTCGCCTTCGACACGGAAAGCAGCGGATTGAGCCCCGAGCGTGACCGGCTCCGGCTGATCCAGATCGGGGACACTCAGGCAGGCTGGGCGGTGCCGATGGAATGGAGCGGAGCCGCGCTGGAGATCCTGCGGAAGTACGACGGCGAGCTGGTGGCGCACAATCTCCCCCACGATTTCCGGTTTCTTTTCCGGCAAGCCGGGCTTGAGCTCCCCTGGCACAAGCTGCATGACACGCTCCTGCTCGCCAGCCTGGACGATCCGATGCGTCAGCGCGGGCTCAAGCCGCTGGCGAAGCAGCTCGTGGATCCGCTGGCGGACTCCGGGCAGCGCGCTCTGGATGACGGGATGAAGAAGCAGGGCTGGGACTGGGGCACCGTGCCCGTCGACTTCGGTCCCTATGTCTGGTACAGCGCACTGGACCCGGTGCTCACCGCGCATCTGTGGAAGCATCTCTACCCGCGCGTCCGGGAGTCCTGCCCCCGGGCGTACGACGCGGAGATGGGCGCGAACCGGATCTGCACGCGCATGATGCTCAAGGGCCTGCGGATCGACCGGGCTTACGTTACCGAGGCGAAGGAGAAGCTCCGGACGTACGCGGACGAGGCACGCACCTGGCTCATCCTCGCCTATGACATCACCAGTCTGCTGTCCGCCCGGCAGATCGCGAAGGCGCTCACCGCGAACGGGGAGCCGCCGACCGGATTCACGCCGACGGGCCTGCCGCAGGTCAACAAGGAGTTCCTGCTGCGGGTCAAGGACTATGGCTCGACGCAGGCAGCCCGGGAGATCGCGGAGCAGGTGCTCGGAGCCCGGCACGCGGAGAAGCTGATCAGCGCCTACCTGGAGAACTTTCTTGCACGAGCGGACAGTGATGACGTGGTGCACTGCCAGATCTGGCAGGCGCAGGCGGTCACCGGGCGGATGTCGTGCACCGAGCCTGCCCTCCAGACTTTGAGCCGGGATGACAGGTATATCCGGGGCTCGTTCGTGCCGCGCGACGATCACGTGTTCATCTCCTGTGACTACGATCAGGTGGAAGCACGATTGTGCGCGCACTACGCGGAAGATGAGGGGCTCATCCGGGCGTTCGCGAACGCGGACGCGGGCGGCCCGGACTTCTTCGCCGGGATCGCCTCGCAGATCTTCGGACGTGAGATCACGAAGAAGGATCAGGAACGTCAGCTGACGAAGAACGTCGTCTACGGGGCGTGCTACGGGGCGGGCGTCGAGAAGATGGCGCAGACCGCAGGTGTCCCGGTCGCGACGATGCGACCCGTGAAGGAGGCGTTCGACCGGAACTACCCGGGCGTGAAGCGTTTCAGCTACAAGGCGATCGCGATGGCGCGGAGCGCTGACGAGCTGGACGGCCGGCCGGCTGTCCGATCAGGACTGGGGCGGTACCTCCCCGTCGAGCGCGGGAAAGAATATGTGAGCGTGAACCGCATAATTCAAGCCGAAGCTGCCGAGGTACTCAAGCTGGTGATGCTCGACCTGGAGGCTGCCGGGCTCGGTCCGTCCATGTGCCTGCCGATACATGACGAAATTTTGTTCGAGATTCCGAAGGATGAGGCGGAGGACGCCCGGCACCTGATCGAGGAGACGATGACCGTCCGGGACCGGTACCGGGTGCCGCTCACGTGCGGCGCGCAGGTGCTTCCCGAGCGCTGGCAGAAGGGCTAGCGTGTGGTATGCTAGTAGCAGGGTGACAATCTGGTAACCTGGAACGCCCCCGTTTTGAACACGTTCAAAACGGGGGCGTTCTTAACCTGAGCGGACGTTTCGGGTTCACGGGGAAGTCATCGATTGTCAGGGGGCATCACCCCCTCCGGATGCCACACTCCGGGTGGCTGCTCCTCGCCGCGCAACCAGAACAGCGCCGGATCGGTTTCCGCCCGCAGGAGCAGTTCGGTAATTCCCTGCCAGTCCTCCGGGTAGGGGGCCGGGGCTCGCTCGGCGTAGCGGAACAGCTCGATCGCCAGCTGCCGGGCCTGATCCAGCCAGCTCACCGGAACCTCGACCGGATTCTCTGCGTGGTGCTCGCACCGGCACGGCGCGTTGCAGAACTTGCAGGTGTTCCGGCACTGCGTGCACTGGTCGTGGTAGCAGGCGGTGGAGACGTAAGCGTGCGGCATCAGGTTCCTTCCTTGAGTGCGGCGACGGCCTGCTCCATGGTGTCGTCGTAGTAGTGCGCGTACGGATCGGCCGGGGTGAACTCGACCGTCAGCATTTCCATCGCACGCCCGCCATCATCAAACAGCGGGCAGACGTCACGGAACACGCACGCCCAGTCGCAGTCATCGCCCCGGCTGTTGTATGCCACGTCGTGGTGATCTGCGCCCGCGTCGAGTGCCTGCCGGGCTTCCCAGATCTCCGATCCGATCGCCCGGGCGCGCTGCCAGGCGGAGTTCAGGTCGTGCTTGTTGTAGGCCGTCGCTGCCCGGTCGTAGAACGGTCCCTTCGCTCGCTCGGTGCGCTTAGACCGCAGGATGGCCACGTACTCCCCGCCGTCCGCCCGGGTGTGGAACGGATTCTCTTTCGAGCTGAGTGCCTGGACCAGCGCGTACGTGCGCATCTGATGACTGCCGTGCAGCTCGTTCAGTTTCTTCTTCAGGCTGGCGGTGGTGTTGTGCGTCACGGCGTACCCCGACGTGACGTACAGATGCTCTTCTGAGTCCAGGTCTATACATCGTACTTCTTCTCGCCCGGCAGGTTCTACAGAGCTTACCACTTTTTGGATACGCTTTCCGCCGTGCTTACCTCGTGCTCCCCGAGGAAGATTCTTCAGGTAATCCTGGTGCTCTTGCCATCCTTTGGCATGCGCCGAGGCGTGAAACGGGTTGAATGCCGTTCGCATGATAATGCGACGCTCGATAGTTCCCGTATACGTAGGATGCTTGTTAATCCAGATTTTTGCCCAGCCGCCTAGACTGCGCACCAGGTCAGCCACATCTTGTGCGAGCTGAGAGGAAACGGTGCTGTAATAGACACTGTGCGCGCGCGTTCCGTCCGCGTCCATCAAGCCGCGTAGCAGGTCTAGTCGCTGCTGGTATGATGTGCCGAACATGTAGCATTCCGGGATGAACCGATTTTCTGATTTCAACCCGAGGATACCGAGCTCTGCTAGGGCGGTACGATGTTCTTTTTCCAGCAGCACTGCGAAGACGGTGTCCTGCTCCTCCTTATCCAAGCCGATCGGCAGTCCGGTGACTGCGAGGGTAGCTTTCTCCCCGTCAGTTATCTTCCTTCCTCTCAGATCTCCGTTAGCTATCCACGCGCCTAGCAGATATGGTTCGATAAGAACATCGCTCCCTCCGTTTTTGCTATCTGGGGCATACGGTACGAGAGCCGTGCCTTTCTTCAGCTCATCAGTACGCATTATCCTCGGTTGTGCGCCTCCGTAACGGACGGCTAGCCATGGGTGATCTGCGGTAGCCCGGACTGATGTTCCGTCTGAGAATACGACACGGAAGATATCGTCTTCCCCTCGGTCAAACACGTCTTTTACAAGTACAGGCTCACCGTGCGCGCCGCAGACAAGATCTCCAGGGGACAGTTTCCCCATCGCGGTCCAGCCATCAGGTGTCAGGACTGGTTCCGTCAGTGGCTGTGGCTTCCAGTCGATGAACAGGACCGCGCCGTCGTCCAGACGGCGGCGCAGCACGTCCAGCTTGGTCAGCAGCTCCATCTGCTGGCCCTTGCGCAGCGGGATCGTCGCGCGGGCGATCCGCTCCGCAGCCACGACCTCGTACCCGGCGTCGAACCCGGTCTCCGCCGCCCAGTCGAGGAAGCCCTCCACCATCGTGACGGCATAGTCGCGTTCTTTGATAAGATCATTCTCGCAGTCCGGGCGCTGCTCCAGCGCCCGGCTGTACACCCAGTTCAGCACAGCGAGCGCATCCAGGCCGTGCCCGTACGCGCCCTCCAGCGCCAGGTGGACGCGCTGCCCGAGCTCCTTGTTCCCGAACGGCAGCATGCGCCCCGGGTCCGGGCCGAAGCGCCAGTAGTAGGTCAGAAGCCATTTACGACGGCAGCGCGTCCACGTGGACAGCTCGGAGTTGCTGACTGTGAGATCAGCCACCGAACCCCGCCCTGGCCATCAGGTTCCGGCGGAACTGCTCGCGCTCCTTCTCCCGGTCGTGCTCCATTTTCTTCAGCTGCTTGCGCAGGTCCGCGTTCTGGGCGCGCAGTTCCTCGTTCTCCGCCTGGAGCTTCGCCGTGATGATATCGCCGGCCGGGTACTCCTGAAGCCGGCCGACCTCCTCTGCCAGGTCGGTGAGGGTCTGCATCGCCGCCTCGACGCGGACGGCATATCCGTTGAGCCCGGCAGGCACCCGGTAGGCGGGCAGCCCCGGCTCGGATGACGGGACCGCCGGGGTCAGGTCCGGCTCCGGCTCGATGACGACCGGTACCGGTCGCGGGATGTCCAGCGGGGTAACGCCGGCCTCCGCGTAGGCGATGCCCTCCTCCGCCTGCCGCATCAGCGCCTGGTACTCCTGCTCGGCGGCACTCAGGCGATGCCGCTTGCGCAGGTGCCCGGACAGGCTCTGGGCGCTGTAGAACCGGTCCGGGCACAGCCCGCAGTGCCACTTCCGGGACGAGGAACTCCCGTGAGCCTGGTCCTCGTGCAGGAGCCGGAGCGAGGCGTCCGGGAAGGACCTCTCGCACCCGGGCTCCCGGCACGGGTGACCGCCGGTCCGCTGCGTGACCGGTGCGCCCTGCTTGCGCGCCGGAGCTGGCGGGCCGTCCCTGGTGAACTCGCGGCGTACCCACCAGACGGGGTCCTCCGCCGGGATGGCCCGCCCGGTGACCGGGTCGATTCCTGCCCTCTGATGGGGCTGCATCTGGATGAGATTCCCGGTGCTGTACAGCCAGCGCTGGAGAGGCCAGCGTGCCCGCCGGGCTTCCAGGCCCTCGATCGGGGTCTGGCCGGCGGGCCACAGGAAGTAGAATATCTGGGTCAGGCTGCCCTGCCAGAGATATCCTGCTACTCCCTCATGCTTTTCATCGAGTCCCTCCTCGCGCTGGGCGAATCCGAGGACCGCGTGGTGCAGGTGCCACGCGGCCACGATGGTCTCATCGGCTCCGTCCAGCTCGCCGGGCAGTTCCGCGCCGCGTACTCCGACGCGAGCGATATCGAGCAGTTCCGGCATTCCTGTTCCTCATTCCTGTTCCGGGGGTCATAGCGGCACGGGAGCATCCAGCTCCCGTGCCAGGCCGGGGTCACGCAGGGCAGCTTCCTTCAGCAGGCGCTGCGCGAGACCGGAGTACTCCCCGTCCTCATCGAAGTAGCGGAGGACCCCGCGTGCCGTGGCGAACACGTGCACGGATGCCAGGTCGATCTCCATGTCGTAGACATCCTGCTCGCCGGGGCGGCACTTGCTGCATGCCCTGGCGCGTGCCGGGAGATCGATGGCGAGCGTGGTCACCCCGGCGTTGCAGCCGGAGCCCCGGGCGTGGTAGACGCGGCTCCGGCCGGTGGACTGAAGAGCGTAGCGCCCGTCGGTGGCCCGGTACAGGGACATCTCGGTCCAGCGAGGGGTGCCGGCGGACTCGCTGGACACTGCCGCCAGTGACCACCCGTAGAGCTCACGCCCCTGGCCGCCGTCCGGAAGCTTGTACAGCGACGCTTGCGCCACAGCACGCGCAGCAGACCGGGCACGTCGCTCAGCGACCCGGGCAGGGCTGTTGTTGCGTCCCATGCGTTCCTCCTTCATCCTTCCTGCGCCCTGGCAGGGGCGCGTACCCCCAGTATACCCCGTGCCGGGGCCAGTGCTGCTCGCGCCGGGCCGGGACTTGCCGGGCGGGCTGCCCGCATGCCATAGTATCCTGCAAGGAAGGACCAGGAACACGGAGGTCAGGCACATGCAGACGGAAGAACGCGAAGATCACGGGGCGCGTGCGCGATGGCATGCAAAAGAGGCGAGAGCACACGCCTGGCGAGATGCCGGGACGGACCGGCTCACGCATGCGATCCTCGCTGTGGAGTCCCGGCTGGCGCAGATCGCGCAGCTGCTCACGCCGCCGGGGGGAGGGCACCCCGGTGACGACACTGACAGCGAGGCTCCGGCTCGCGGCTGACCTGCATCTCCGCTTCGGCGCGGAAGACTACGACGGGGTGCTCGCGGTGATAGACGCGGACCCGGACCCCGGGGACCTGGTGCTCGCGCTGCTCGCGCTGGGTCAGCAGGTCTCCCTCTTCATTGAGCCGGAGGTCTACCGGGGGTTCCTGACGCAGGTAGCGGGGGCCGGGGACGCGGCGCATGCGCTACACTTAGGGGCAGGCAGTACAATACAGCCCCGAGGGAGAGGAATGACAGATCATACCTGCTGGACGTGCAGCGGCGCTATCACCAAGGGGCAGGGGGAAACCCCGGTTCCCGGCGTCCGCTCCCCGGTACGGTACCGGCATGCCGAGGAAGAGGACTGCCGGAAGGCGCTGGCATGGCCGTCAGGACCCGGGTTCACCGGAGTCGCAGGCAGCCGGGCGGCGCAGGCACGGGCGCAGGCGCACGCACGGGAAGAGGGCGTGTCCTGGAGAGCCCTGGCCGGGCGTCCGTCATCGGATGAGTAAGAGCACACCAAGGGAAAGAGGAACCTGCATGGCAGCGAAGGCAGTCATCCCGGCGTTCACGTGTGAGTTCGCGTGCTGGGACGGGACCAATGTCGAGGAGATCCGGGCGATCGCCGGGGACCGGCTCAAGGGGACGTTCGACGCGGCGGTCCTGGTGGAGAGCAACAGCGGGGAGCTTGTCCACGTCCGCCCGGGGTGGTACGTCTCGAAGCGGCACGACAGTCCGGGCATCCTCATCTCCAACGTGGAGGCGTGGCTCTGGCACCGCCCGGACATCAAGGCGGAGTAGTAGGATGCTCGGCGCAGAGCGTACTGCCGGATACACCCGGCAGACGGGATCGCGTCTGCTGACGCCCCGGCAGGCACGCAGGGCTCGTCACAAGCACCGCAGTCCGCGCACGCATGCGCACGATCTGCATGATGAGGAAGGAAAGAAACTGCCGTGCCCGCTATGCCGTCCGGCTCCGCAGCACCGGCCTCCGGTGTGGCGAGCGAGCGATCAGCCGCTGCTGGATCAGCTGTAAGCCGTATCTACTACGCGACGGAGTTCGCGGACGGGACGTCGAAGACCCGTCCGCTGTCGGTGGCGATGGTGTGCGGTGATGATGAGATCTACCGGATCGTCGACGACTGGCATGCGATCCGGCGGGCGCTGGATGACCCGTGGCTCCGGGAGAATGTCGCCGCGTACCTGCCGCTGTCGGCAGATGGCAGGCCGCACGACTGGATATGGGATCACGGGCATGCAGATGTGACGCTGGTCCGCACGCCGGATGCGACGGCGGCTGAGCTGCGGAGCTTCGTGCTGGCGCACGAGAACCCGCAGCTGTGGGCCTGGAAAGGTGCCTACGATCATGTGGTCGTGCGGCATCTGTTCGGGCGGATCACGCAGCGGCCTGAAGGCTGGCCGCAGTGGACCGGGGAGCTGGCGGCGCTGCATGCGCTGCTCAGCTCCCCGGAGCTGCCGGACCGGCCGGTCCGGCATCATGCGCTGGAAGATGCGCGCTGGACTCAGGATGCAGGCGAGTACCTGCTCCGGAGATGGAGGGGATGATGAGTGGGTGGAGGACGTCCTCGTATAGCATCGGCAACGGTGAGTGCGTCGAGGTCAGATCGGAGTGGCGGAAGTCCTCGCACAGTATGGGCAACGGCAACTGCGTCGAGATCAGATCGGAGTGGCGGAAATCGCTGTATAGCGGCGCGAACGGGCAGTGCGTGGAGGTCGGCGCGAACTGGCGGAAGGCGACTCCGAGCTCATACAACGGAAATTGTGTCGAAGTTGGTGAAGCTCAGCCCTGCGTCCTGGTCCGGGACACCAAGCAAGACGGGGAAGGACCCGTCCTGCATATTCCTGTCAGCGCGTGGCGGGAGTTCATGATGAGGGTGCAGGCCGGGGTCTGACCGCACCGGGGAAAGTGCAGAGATCTAGGAGGAAAATCAGTGAGTGACTGGCGGAAGTCATCATTCAGCACCGGCAACGGTGAGTGCGTCGAGGTCGGTACGAGCTGGCGGAAGTCGGCGCACAGCGGGTCCGACGGCAACTGCGTCGAGGTCGGTACGGCTGCCCCGTGCGTTTGCATCCGGGACACCAAGCAGAACGGTGAAGGCCCGGTGCTGCATGTCCCGGCCGGAGCATGGCAGGCATTCCTGACGGAGATCCGGGCGTCATGAGAAGGCGGAACCGGCCGGAGGTCAGGCGCTGTCAGAACGGTGAGTTAACTGGCGGAAGCCCGCGCCTCTGATGAGGCGCGGGCTTTCCGCGCGGGCGACGTGCCTGACCCGAACGAGGGTACTTGATCAGCCCGGTACCGTCAGGCACGTTCTTACCTGGCTGTCCTGACCCGCCGGTTTCATCCCTCGTCGAGCACGAGGGCGATATAATCGTGCATGCCCTTATCGTCCTCGTAATAAGAGGTTTCCACGCCGATGACCATCTGGCCTATCTCTGTGCCAACCTCGACGTCGGGCAGGGCGTTAAGCAGCTCGACGAGATCTGATCGCTTCATTCTTATTCTCCCTGAGTTGCGTTGTGATGGTGGAGGACACGTGTGACGTCCTGCGGCTCGCTGCTGTAGTAATGCCCGCCGCTCTTGCGGCACGGGATGAAACGCAGGTGGATCATGCAGACCGCCGGAGGTGTATCGTATGGTTCCATCAGCTGGGCTGCCTCTCGTGCTGCTTCTCTCTGCTCTTCTTTCTCCAGAACTTCGAGCCATTCCTCCCGGGTCGTGTTCCGTTCCTGCGCATACCCGTACGGCAGCTTTTCCAGGGTGCGGAAATACTCAGTCCCGATTCCGTGCACCTCGCACAGCTCATGCCAGGCGTAGTTACCGGTCGCCCGGCGGTCGAGCATGACCTCGGGGCACGTGCATCCGTCCGCGCGCATTCCTGTCTCCGTCCTGTTCCCCGGCGTGGCGTAAACAGCCCCGCCTATGTGGTAGCATAGCATGCATACCGGGCACACGGGTGCACGGAGGAAGGAAGGAATGAGTGCGCATATACTACCGGGAGAGTAATGTGGCAGTGAGCCCGCCGCCGAGCAGGTGGCGGATGATCCGGCAGCTCGCCGGGCTGAGCCTGAACGAGATGTCGGAGCGCTCCGGCAACCCCCCTCACACTATCGGGCGCTGGGAGCGGCCGGGCTCCGGTGTCACGAGCCCGGAGGACTGGTTCGCTTACGCCGAGTGTCTCATGAAGGCTGTTGCCGAGCAGCCGGACCGGGTCGCTGCCGTTGCCCAGGGAGTTGGGACGGGCGGGGTAAGCCGGGACACGGAGGCGGTCATGCACGCCCTGGCGAGCCTTGAGTCCATGATGGACGCGTACCTGACGGGCACGCATACGATCATCGAGTATCACACGCTGGCGGAGGCACTCAAGCGCACCCGGAAGCGGCTGTACCAGCGGGAGGCTATCCTGCGAGGCAGATACAGGAAGGAAGCAGTACGGAAATGAAGCTCTTCAACTTCACGCATGAGCAGGTCAAGGCGGCTGACCTGGAACTGGATACCGGGGTCAACCCCCGGATGCCGTCCAAGGAGTGGGTGCGCCGCACCCTGGCGGAGGGGTACGACCCGGCACTGCTGGGCCTGTTCATCGTCAGCGAGCGGAAGCGAGACGGCGAGCGCGTCCTGGTGCTGCTGGACGGCGGCAACCGGCAGGAGCTCATGGGCGAGGCCGGGGACAGCGACCGGGCGGTCGAGTGCCGGGTGTTCTACGGTCTTACACGGGCGGAGGAGGCGGGCATCGCCCGGCGGTACAACAACCGTCGTCAGTGGACGTCCGTCAAGCTGTTCCTCAACGACGTGACGGCCGGCCGGGAGGATGCGGTCTGGATCATGCAGACCCTGGAATCCCAGGGGTGGTCGGTCGGCAACTCCACGCGCAACGGCGTGATGCGCAGCGTCGTGCCGCTGATGCGGGTGCTGGCCTGGGGTCACAAGTACGAGAGGCTCTCGGAGGCCAAGCAGGCGCTGGCGATGGCGATGTCCGCCTACACGGCTGCGTGGCCGTCGATGCCCCCGTCATATGCGGCGGACATCATGGAGGGCCTGTCGTATCTCATGCTGCGCGGCATGGACGACGCGCTGGACGACACCCGCAAGAGCATCGACCTGGAGCGGCTGACCAAGGTGCTCAGCGAGTACGAGGGCGGTCAGCGCGCTTTCGTGGTGGCGGCACGCGGGGTCAAGAACACGCTGAAGGACTTCAACCTGAACGACGCGGTCGCGTTCTCGGCGATCCAGGCGTACCACAGGGGGATGCATTCCAGCGGGCCCCGTCGTCTGGCGGACTGGAGGCGCTGGCCCCGGGTCAAGCCGTAGTGGCTGACATGGAGGATTTCCTGGTGCGCCTGCTTCCGCAGGCGCACCAGGCGCTCGCGCGGCTGCGCGAGGAGACCGGCGATACTGCCACGGACTGCATCAACCAGGCGATTCAGGCCTACGAGTTCCTGGTCAGCGAGAAGCTGCGCGGCGGAACGATCTGCATCCGCGATGCTCAGGGCAAGTACTGGAAGGTCCGCTGGAATGGGGACGAGGATGAGACCTGAACCGGGAAAGATCATAGTCGCCGGAGACTGGCACGGGAACACCGCCTGGGCGTGTCACGTCATCGAGCGGGCGGCTGAGCTGCTGAAGGACGAGGAGCACAAGCTCATTCTCCACGCCGGCGATTTTGGCATCTGGCCCGGGGAAAGCGGACGCGACTATGTCAGCGCCCTGACTGCGAAGCTCGCAGCACTCGACGTGCACGTCCATTTCATCGACGGCAATCACGAGGACTTCACGCAGGTCAGCCAGTTCGATCCGTGGATGAGGATGAGTGAGCATCCGCGTATCGTGCATCTGCCGCGCGGCATGCGCTGGACGTGGCACGGCCAGACCTGGCTGGCGCTGGGCGGGGCGGTGTCCGTGGACAAGGCGCTGCGCACGGAGGGCGTGAGCTGGTGGCCGGGGGAGTGCATCACGCTGGACCAGGCGGCAGCTGCGATCCTGGACGGGCCGGCCGATGTGATGCTCACGCATGATGCGCCGCTGTGCGCACCGGTTCACCTGATGGAGCCGCCACCCATCGCCTGGGCGCGGGTCGATCTGCTCAAGTCGTGGCTGCACCGGTCACTGCTTCAGGACGTGATGTTTCACGTGAAACCATCGTTCCTGATTCACGCTCACTACCACCAGGCGTATCAGCGTGTGGTGTCTGTGCCGAGCATTACCGGGCACGAACTGGACGATATCGAGATCACGGCACTGAACATGGACGGGCAGCCGGGTAACTGGGCGGTGCTCGACACGAGGACAATGGAGTGGGAATGGCCTGGGTGACAGCTGACCTGATCTGGTCGGTGGTGCTGTCCCTGCTCTCCGTGTCCATCACGTGGCTCGCCGGGTCAGGACGCCGGATCGCCTGGGGAGTCGGATTCGTGTGCGAGGTGCTGTGGACTATCTACTCTGTCACCACCCGGCAGTGGGGGTTCCTGATCTCCGTCGTCCTGTTCACAGCTGTGTACGTCCGTAACTGGCGACGCTGGGGCAAGGAGGAGACCGGTGAAGCTTAGAACCGTTCTGTGGTGGGCGTTCTGGGCGTTCGTCGTCTGGTTCTGCATCGAGCAGCCCGCTAGTGCGGCGCACGCGGTTCATCAGATCGGGGCTGCGCTGACGGCAGCCGGGAACGGGCTCGGTAACTTCGTGAAGGATATCTGAGAATGAAGGAGAGAAGAAGCGATGTGGAGAAGGAACAGAACGCCGCCGCCCCGGGAACCGCATCCGGATCCGCAGATCGAGCGGCAGATCCAGCATGTCCTGGCGCTTCAGCGGATGGTGACGAGCGCTGAAAGTCTCATCGATGATTCGCAGGAGGCGATCGCCAGGTCACGTGACTCCATCGACCGCACGCTCTATAATATGCGTTGCGGTTACACGAGCCAGCGCGCCGGAGAAGGTCAGATCGTGATCGCTGAGCGTCAGGTTGCCCTGACAGAGGAAAGCATCCGGGAGCAGCGTGCTATCATCAAGTCCCTGCTGCTGGAGGTCGAGCAGAAGACCGACGGCCTGTCCGAGTTCGACCGGGCGTACCTGGATCTGAGCGGCGGTGATCACTGATGCGGGGAACGCTGCGGTGGCTCGGGCTCTGCTACGTGCTCGGGATGTGCTACCTCTTCCTGTGGCCGCTCCATATGGCCGCCGGCTGGTACGCCGAGGACGGCGAGGGGAGGTTCCTGTCACAGGTGAGATATCTCGTGACAGGACTGGTGGCGCTGTTCGGATGGCTGCTCCTGCTGGCCTTGCTCATCCGGCTGGGGACTGAGTGACTCCTGAGGAGCGCCGGAAGTACCTGGCACGGGCCGGGGAGATCCGCCGCGCGGCGGGACTGCCGGTCCGGGTGATCGCTGCCGCGTTCAGCTGCCATCCGGGCAGCCTGCGTAATATCGAGTCGGAGTACCGGCGCTTGTGGGACCCCCGGGTGGCGGAGCGCCTGCGCGGCCGGAGCACTTCGCTGGAGGCCCGGTACGCGCGTCTCCTGCGGACGCTGCACTGGCATATTGCATGCCCGGTGCCGGATGAGCCTGCGGATATCCTGCCCCGCGCGGTATACTGAGGCAGTGACCTATTCCGCTGATCAGAGCGAAGCTCTCGAAAAAATAGCCGACTGGTACAGGAAGGCTCCGCGTACCACGTACTGCACGGATGACGACTGCGGCGGTCCCGCGCGCCCCCATACGCACGGGACCGCTCAGCAGTACCCGGCGATTTCTCTTGGCGGGCTGGCAGGGGTCGGCAAGACTCATCTGATGGGTCAGCTCAGCCGGGAGCTGGGCTGTTCCGTCGCTTACGCGACCCCGACGAACAAGGCTGCTGCCGTACTGCGAGGCAAACTCCCGGCCGGGCAGGCAGAGCACGTCCGGACCTACCACAGCCTTCTGTACTACACGGTGGCTAACTACCGGTGCCGGACCAGCGGGCGACGGGTACAGGAGGTCCCCTGCGCGTGCGGGGCGTCCCAGCGGGGGGAGGACCAGTGCGGGTGCCCTCGCCGGTTCCTGCCGTGCTCCCCGGGCGCGTCTCATACATGCACCGTCAGGGCTGACCTGAAGTTCGAGCTGCGGGAGAACGTAGGCGGGCACCGGGATCTCATCGTCCTTGATGAGAGTTCCATGATCACCGACGCGCGTATCGAGGAGATCCGCTCGCTCGGGCTGCCGGTCCTGGTGTGCGGCGATCACGGGCAGCTGCCTCCGGTCAAGGAGAAGATGAACCGGTACATGATGTGCCCGGATGTGCAGCTGTCGACCAATTACCGGCAGACGGAGCCGAACGGGATCGTGGCGGTGGCACTCCAGGCCCGGGAGACCGGCGCGGTCGTGCCGGGGGTGTACGGGGACGGCTCGACGGCAGTGGTACGGTACCGGGACAATCCGGATGTGCTGGACTGCATGAGCCCGGAGCGGTTTCCCCCGGGGCCTGAGCGGGTCATCATCACCTCCACGAATGCGATGCGGAGTAAGATCAACCTGGAGCTGCATGGCGGCGGACGGCTGCCCCGGGCGGGCGACCGGGTGGTGTCCCTGGAGAACAACCTGACCGGCGCGGAGCGGATGGAGCAGCGCTGGGGGCAGTGGATCCGGATGGAGAACGCGGAGCCGGTGCCGGTGTGGAACGGGATGTGCGGGACGGTGCGCGGGGTCAACCCGTACGGGAATACGAACGAGAACCTGGCCGAGCTGATGATCGAGCTGGACCGGCTGCCCGGGGAGGCGGCTGCCGGGGCATGCATCCAGGCGCTGTGCGCGGTGCGGCAGTTCGGCGCGGATCAGCGCATCCGGCCGGATCAGAGCGTGCGGGGGGCTGCGCTCTGGGACTACAGCTATGCGGTCACGGCGCATAAGGCCCAGGGCAGTGAGTTCAGGGACGTTGTTGTCCTCGATACGGGTGCTCCGGAATGGCGGCGGTGGATGTACACGGCCATTACCCGGGCGAAGGAGAGGCTGGTTGTCATCGGGTGGAAATGAAGACCCCCCGGAGAGATTATCTCCGGGGGGTCTTCCCCTGGCAGGCCCGTGCAGTGCAGTCCTATCCTCGCCCATCCTAGAGGTAGCCTATCCAATCCGGTCCGGTGCTTTCCGTTCCAGGCCATCCCTAGCCTCGCGGTTCCTTTGCGATCCCGTCCAATCCTGGGCTATCCTAGAGTGAGCCCGTCCGGTCCCCTCCTAGCCAGTCCTAGGCCACCCTAGAGGGAGCCCGGGCCCAGCCACTCTTCGCCAATCCGTGGGGTAGCCTGGCCTATCCCGTCCATTCCGGTCCGGTCCGCTCCTGTCCTTGAGGAAGCCCATCCTCTGCCGTCCATTCCTACCCCCTCCTGTCCTAGCCTTTCCACGAGTAAGCCCTGCCCATCCTGCCCTATCCGTGTCACGCCGTGAGGGAGCCCAGCCGATGCGATCCCTTCCCTTCCGATCCGATCCTCGCCGTTCCTGTCTCTGAGTGAGCCTATCCCATCTCATCCATTCCTGTCCTAGCCTTTCCCTGCCCCTCCCTGAGTAAAGCCGGCTGCGCTGCCCGTGACATCATCCGTGCTCGCGCTGCCGGGCTTCCAGCGCTTCCGTGCGCCTGCGGTAGCCCGCGAGCATTCTTTTCATCTCCTCCATTTCTTCCTGAGAGTTCTCCTGGTACGCGCGGGACTGCGTGGACTGATCTTTCAGCATGGAGATCTCCCGGCGGTGCCGTGCTACCTCATCGACCGTTTGCCCCATGATCTGCGTCAGGTAATCGAAGCTCTCCCCGAGGGAGCGCAGCCTCCTGACTTCAGCAGGGGACAGGCCCTCCTCGCTTGTCGTGCGGATTGTCTCCGCTGCCTTGCTCAGCATTCGCTGGGAACTCTGACGCTCGGCAATGCCCTTCTGCATCTGCGCGACTCCCCGTGCGATCCGGTAGCCCTGCCCGCGTACGACTACGAGCGTGACCTGGTGCTTGTCCTGAAGCTCGTGCGTGATGCGGGAGATTGTCTGGTAGTACGTCGGGCCGAGTGCCTGCGTTCCTATCGCCTCAGCGAAATCCGCATGAGAGATGACATCTCCCATGCGGACGCTGCTCAGCTCCAGCTGCACGCAGATCCACTCGAAGCCCGCGCGCCACAGCGCGCGCCCGTCGGGCCGCCGGGGGCGGAAGAGCTCTATCTGCCCCCCGCCCCCGTCCTCGTGGTAGTCCTCAGACATCGCCGAGGAATTCCGTCTCGACCTTGAAGCGGCCCGCGCCGTTGATGCGGTTGTCGCCGAGGCCCTCGATGAGACCGCACATTTCCGTGATGTCCCGCAGGGTCTCGAAGTCTAGGAGCTGCGGGAAGAACAGCCACTCGCACTCCAGCGTCCACTGCTTGAAGCGGGGGCGGCACCGGGGCACGCGACCGGACACGGTGACCATCGTGATGTCCTGGTAGGCACCGTGCATCGCGTACAGCGCGTGCGGGGATCGCTCCATGTCCTTGAACACCAGGCGGATGCCCTCACGTCCTGCCTGCGGGTCCCGGAAGTTCAGCGCGCGGTCGATGGAACGGCCTTGCCGGGTGGCCTTGGCTGCTTCCTTGAAGGCGCGCTTGATGTTCGTCTGCGGCATGACGACGACGAGATCGTCGTTGTCCTCGTTGGCCGGGCTGTCCTCCGTGCTGCTCGTGTACCCGGGCTCGAAGAACGCCCGGCTGCCGGTGTAAAGCCCGCCGAGGAATTCCAGGCGGGCCATCTCGTGCCGGTCCTCGTCGGTCTTCTTGCGCTTGGATGAGATCTTCGCGATGGCCTTGGTGTACGGGTCATCGGGGTTGGCGAGCCGGATGTTGTGCATCAGCAGCTCGGTCGTCCCGGTGAGCGTCGTCCGCGCGTACGCGAGCTTCAGCCGGCCGCCGCGCTTCTCCTGGGTTTCATTCTGCTCAAGAGCTGGGGTAGTCACGCGAGTCCTTCCTGCGATGATGAGGTGTCTTCTGCTTGCCGTAGCTCCCCTAGTATACCTAACTGGGATGGGCTAGGTATGCGCTATGAGGGAGCCTGTCCTTGCCGTGAGAGAGCCCATCCCCTGCGATCCTGGCCGATTCCAGCCTAGCCGCGAGGGAGCCTCGCCTATCCCGTTTCGTCTTGTCCTGCTCCTGAGAGAGCCGGTCCTTGCCCGTCCAGTCCTAGCCAAGCCCTGAGGTAGCCTTGCCCATCCCATCCGTTCCATTCCGTGTCACGCCGTGAGGGAGCCTAGCCCTTGCGATTCCATCCGTTCCCGTCCGCTCCTAGCCGCTGCGCGCCCTGAGGGAGCCCGGCCTCTGCGATTCTTTGCTATCCGATCCGCGCCGCTTCCGGTCCTATCCCTGAGGGAGCCTAGCCTATCCGGTCCGATTCTGGACGTTCCGTGCCTAGCCATTCCGTTCCTGTCCTTGAGGTAGCCCTGCCGGTCCTGTCCATTCCGTTCCGATGCGCGTCCTTCCCCGAGGGAGCCTTGCCCATCCCGTCCATTCCAGTCTGGCCAATCCCCGAGGGAGCCACGCTACTTCTGCTCGTTCCGCCGCATGCCGGCGTCCCGGCGGGGTGAACGCTACCGTGCTGCGCTGGTCACCGCAACCGGGGCACGCTAGACTGTCCCTCACAGCACCGAGGCCCCCGGCAGCATGCTGCCGGGGGCCTCATCTCGTACTTTCCACCGTACGCAAGGAGTCTACATGCCCGTCACGCCGTTCCGCAACTCCGGCCCGGAACCGGTCCCGATGGACACGCCCTTCGAGATCCCCGGCTGGTTCCGGTTCACCTGGTGCCGGTGGAACCACACGACGCGGAAGGCAGGCAGGGACCGCGACGGGCAGACCCGGATCAGGTACATCAAGAAGTTCGCGCTGGAAGGGGAAGTCGAGAGCTACGCGTACGGCACGTTCTGCGCGTTCCCCCGCGAGATGGACACCCAGCCGGGTCTCATCTGCGCGCCGCATGCGCGCTTCCTGGTCGCGGAGTGCGACGACGATGATGAGTTCGATCTCTCCCTGCTCGGAGACAATCCCGTCCCGACCGTGCGGTCCTCGCGAGGGTTCCACTACTACCACGCGGTCCCGCCGGAGCTGACGCACCTGATGCCAACCGACGGCCCGCTGCCGGGCGGGGATCTCCAGACGGCGGGCTTCGTGCCCGCGCCGGGCTGCACGCACCCGTCCGGCGCGATCTACACGCTGGTGTCGGATCATCTCCCGGTAGCGGACGAGGCGATGCTGCTGCGGCTGCGCGCTGCCCGCACCCGGCAGAACGAGCGCCAGCGGGAGGTCTACCGCGAGCGCGGCGGGACGGGGGGCTACGACGGCTCAGGGATCAACGGGCAGGACGATTACCTGGCGAAGGAGATCTGCTGGAAGCTCGTCGCGCAGGGCCTGCCGGAGGCCGGGGTCCGGGAGATCTGGGAGCGGGAGGCTGCTCAGCTGCCGCTGGCCGACCCGTCCGATCCTTTCACCGGCGATGATTTCACCCGGCATTACGCAGGCGCGATGCGGAAGTACGCCCGGATGCAGGAGCGCGAGGCAGCTCCTGTGCGAGCGCTGACGAGCTGGAAGCCTATGATAGCGGCTGCTGAGGAGAGCGAGGAAACCGTGACTGACGAGCCGTTCCCGCCGTCGCCGTTCCGTCCGGGCGCGGGCGCGTTCCGCATCAGCGACGGCCAGGTGGTCGAGGAGGTGCTGCTCCGCAAGGGCAAGGACATCCGGCTGGTCGCGTACTGCCCGATGTATGTCTCGCGGAGGATGTTCGACGACAAGGGCGAGATCCAGTACGAGATCTCCTGGAAGGCATACGACGGCCAGCTCATGCGCAGCTGCGCGACGGCGGCGGACATCCGCAATCACACCCGGCTCCTGACGGTGTTCCCGGAGGCTGTGGTGACCTCGACCGAGGCTCCGGCGCTGAGCAGGTACCTCACGAAGTACATCCAGGTGCATGCCGACGTCCTGCATGCGAATCAGGTGCGGATCGCCACCTCGCTGGGGTGGCAGAGCGGCACCGACTTGTTCGTGTCCGGCGACGGGCGTCCGTGCCAGGTGCAGGACACCGCGAATCTGGGGCGCTGGATGAGCGGTCATCAGGCATCCGGCTCACTGGAGACCTGGCGGGCGGCTCTGGAGCGCGCGCCGTGGCGGGTGCTCGTGCTGACCGCAGGCGCATGTGCTGCTCCGCTGCTGAACATCCTTCAGGTCAATGGCTTCATCGTCAGCAACTCAGGGGAGACCACCCGGGGCAAGACGCGGGCGGCCCGGGTGGCGGCTAGCGTCTGGGGTAATCCCGAGGAGACTGTGCTCAGCTGGAGCGCCACGCGCGTCGCCCTGGAGCGCTACGCAGCGTCAGCACGAGGCGTGCCGCTCGTGGTGGATGACTCCAAGCTGGCGCGCACCGGGAACCAGATCGCGGAGATCATCTACCAGATCGCGTCGGGCACGTCGACCAGCAAGTCGGAGCGCTCGGGAGCGCGGCTCCAGGAGACGTACATCATCCGCACGGTGATGATCACGAACGGTGAGCAGCCGCTGCTGAGCGCGAGTGAGCACAGTGATGGCGGGGCGGCGGCTCGCGTGATCGAGATCTGGGGGCCTCCGTTCGAGTCTGCGGACCAGGCGGACATGCTGGACAGCGTGGTGACCGAGCATCACGGGCTGGCGGGCGAGCATTTCGTGACCTGGCTGCTCGGCCTGGATGCGGAAGACATCCGCGCACGGTACCGGACCTTGCGCGAGAAGACCCAGGCTTCCGCGCAGACGGACGTCGCGCGCCGGCGGGGCAGTGCGATCGCCGTGCTGCGGCTGGCGGCGGAGCTGGCACATGAAGCTGGCCTCCTGCCGGAGATCGCCGAGGAACACTGGACCGAGATCATTGCAGAGCGACCGGGTGAGGAGGGCTCTGATGATCTGCCTCGGGAGGCGCTGGAGAAACTCTGGCGTGAGGTGATGATGAACCGGAACATCTTCTGGGAGCCCCGTGACGGAGCAGGGCTCGCCTCCCAGGCGGTCCGGGGGCTCATCCCCGCCGGAGGGTTCGCTGGCCGGCTGGAGACTGAGAAGAACTGGGTGGCCGTCCGCCCGGAGTGGCTGAAGGACTTCCTGAAGAAGCACGGGCATGAGGCGGAGGGTGTCATCCGCAGCTGGGCGGAGCGCGGGTGGGTGGCTCAGACGAAAGAGGGGAAGCGCACTATCCCGACACGGATCGCGGGCGGGTCGCCGGTAAAGCTCATCAAGGTGACCGAGCTTCCCGAAGGCGTCAGCAATATCGGCGAGGATCTTCTGCGAGACAGCGAAGATCTCTGAGGAGGGAAAATGTACGACTGGCAGTTCACCTTGCCTGATGGTAACAAGGGGCTCATCGATGCCGAGGAAATGGGGGACACCACCGTCTGGCATGCCATCATCACATCGGATCCGGGTGACTGGGAGGGAACGCACGGATGGGGTGGCACAGCGGCAGAGCCCCTGGTGTTCGCGCTTAACAAGCGCGAAGAGAGCATCACCTAGCTAACTCATAGTGAGCGCTCCGCTTCATTAAGTACGAGAGCAGGAGCGGAGCGCTCGAAAAACATCTCTGACCTGCATGTACCCCCTTGTACCCCCTTGTACCCCCGCTGTACCCCCCTAAAAATGTCCCTGACCTGCATGTACCCCCTGTACCCCCTTTTCGGGGATTTTAAGACGCAGGTACGCAGCCGCGTCTTGTTTGTATTCTGTACCCCCTCGTACCCCCTCGTGTACCCCCTCAGCAGGTCCCTGACCTGCATGTACCCCCTGTACCCCCTGTACCCCCTAAAAATATCACCCTCGCGTGTACGCGTGCGTGCGTGCGTGCGTGAGGTTGTTCTACGAACGGGGTACAGGGGGTACAGGGGGTACATGCAGGTCAGAGGCTTAAGAAGGGGGTACAGAGAGGGGTACAAGGGGGTACAGACACAGAGAGTAAGTAAGTAAGTAACAGAGAGTATATATATATATATATAAGAAAAAAGAAGTACATCCTAAGAACTACCCCCCTTGCAGTAAGCTTGAGGGAGGCGGGAGGGCCAGGAGGGAAACCATGAAGAACGAGCTGATCACGTGCCGCTGCGACCGGTACGGCGACCCGTGCCGGAACCCGGCGACGCAGGAGGACCTGCTCTGCGATGACTGCCGGGGCCGGAGCTGCTGGTGGATGGCGATTGAGCGGCAGGAGGCGACCCATTTCCTCCCCGCCTGGAACCTCCTCCCGGTCAGTACGCCCGGCTAGGAGCGATTCCCGGTTTCCGGCTTCAGAATCGCTCCGCAAAATTTTGTTGAAATTTCAAACTCCCATAAGGCTGTTTACGCGCTCGGATCGCTTGCTCTCACCGGGTAAACTGAGTTCATGAGCACGACAGAGCGCACCTCGCACGGCACCTCGATCCGGGAGACCTGGGGTCCGGCGGTGACGATCGAGGACATCGAGCTGATCCTGGTCCGCGCCGGGGCGGCGTCCGGGGTGCGGATGCGGGTGCTCGACGCGGTGCGCAAGCACGTCAGCTGGGAGCTCAACAAGCGGATCCGCCCCTGGGGCGATTCTGCGGAGACCGGGCTGTCCCGGGTGCAGCGCGAGGAGCGGGACGCGCGGCGGGCGCGGATTGCGGCCAGCCTGGAGGACGTCGCCCTGGAGGTGCCCGCAGACGCCCCTCCGGTTCGCTCTGACGCGTTTTCAGCCCCGGACCCTACCGGAACTACCCCCCCGCCCTCCGAGGCGCTCAGGGACGCTCCCAGGGCCGCTGAGCCCGAGCCCCGGATCCGTATCCCGCTCCCCGTGAACCCGGAGCCGCTGCCGGATGCTGAGCCGGAGACAGCCGAGCTGGAGGAGATCGACGCGGAGCCGGAGCCTGACGACGGCGATGCGGATGACGATGCGGATGACGAGGCGGTCGTCGAGGCGATCCGGGAGCTGCTGGGGGTCACCCCGGACCTGCGCCTGGTGCCGGACCAGGCCCCCGCCCCGGAGATGCCCTCGGAGAGCTCCCCAGCGGCCCCGGGACCGTCGGAGACCCCCGGACCCATACCGGAGGTACCCCCCGCCCTCCCGACGCCTCCAGCGCCCGCAGATGAGGCTTCCCGGCCGTCCCCCGGGAACGCGGAGCCGGAGCCCGCCGCTGCGGAGCCCACGGAAGCCACCTGCCGGGCCTGCGGGGCGGTGAAGCCGCTGGCGGGGTTCCGGCTGGATGACGGCCGCTGGCCGCGCCGGACGTGCCGGGCCTGCGAGGTGATCCAGCGCAGGGAGCGCAGGGAGCGGGAGCGGCTGCGGAAGACGACGCGGGCGTGCAGCAAGTGCGGCGTGCCCAAGCCCCTGACGGACTTCCGTCTCGACAAGTCCGGCCCGGACGGGAGGGCACGGCAGTGCGCGGCGTGCATCCGGGAGCGGGAGCGGGCCTGGCAGGAGCAGCGGCAGAAGGCACGCCTGCTGGAGACGGGGTTCGTGGCGTGCACGAAGTGCGGGGAGCTGAAAGACCCTCAGACGGACTTCTACCCGAGGCGGCTGAAGAAGGACGGGCGGGCGACGCAGTGCAAGGAATGCGAGAAGGCGTATGCTAGGAATCACCGGAAGCCGAAGACGGCAGCAAAAGATTCTTGAAGATTTTTGCCTGCGGGGGCTTGACACACGATCGTAGTCTAGATACCCTCGTTCACGGGAACTGAGATCTCAGTTCCCGTGAGGAGGAAGCATGGGGTACGACCGCGTTGTCAGCGCCGCGCTATCTGAGACGCGGAGCAAGTTCGCCCTGGCAGAGGCGCTAGCCCTGGACATCCCGCCTCGGGGGCAGGGTCGAGCGCAAAAAGACGACTCCATCCGCCAGCATCTGGAGGTGGCGCGTCGGGAGATCATCGAGGCCGGGGGAGAGCCTCGCAGTCCTGATACACTTGATGTCTATCGTCGTACTGCGCTATGGGCGACGAGGAAATTGAACGGTACCGTTCAATTTCAGTGGGTAGGGGGCGCGTCGTGGACAGCTCATCGGGAAGCCTACGAGAGTGGCATGTCCATCGAAGAGTTCCGAGGTCTTCCCGATCAGCGCGTGAATACTGCTCTTCGAGCTGCGGGCAAGGCGAACAAGTATCCTCCCGTCGGCACAATGACCACATGGCCGGGCAAGCAGCAGATAGCCGCTGTGAAGGCGCTTCCTCCTGAGCGCCAGGCGGAAATAGTCGAAGCGACACTCCGGGATGACCGGGTGCGTTCTCAAGCTTTTGCCATTATCCGTGACGCGGCGTACCAGAATGAGGCGGAGCAACGTGCCATTCAGCAAGATGTCAGGCCGATGTCACCCGGAGTTGCAGCTTCTGCTGCTCTGTTGCGTGGGATGGCTCCTCCGCATGCCAGGGCGCTTGGCCATCTAGAGCGGGCTTATCAGGACGTCAAGGATGCTATCCGGGAAATTCGTGCTGCCGAAATGACTTCCGAGGAGATGAAGCCTCTCACTCGGGCGCGGGAGCAGCTGACCGAATCAGTTGCAGAACTCAATTCCGTCATGTACGAAGGAGATTTTAGTGGCCAAGGCTCACCCTATACCGGCTGAGGTGTCCGCTCAGCTCGTCATGAACGTCCTCGGCGACGAGCCTTACACCATGGATCAGGTAATAGAGCAGATCATCGCTAAGCATGATATCCCCGCCGCTCCTACACGTCACCAGGTGAGGACAGGGATAAAGTTCGTCAAGGAAAATCTCGAAAACCGGCCGGATTACAAGCTTATCGTAGTCGACCAGCGAGGCACTCTCTCTACGTATAGATTCGCTCGTGAAGCGGCGGACATGAACAGGTATCTTCATCAGCAGGCAAACAAGTGGATGGGGGAGATGATCAATGTCGGGGTAGCGATGGAAGCCGCCCGGGACCGGCTCACGAATGGAAGGAGCAAGGACCTGGAGAACCTTCGCCGGTCCCTGATCGGCTTGCTCTACCAGCTCGTATCTCTCTACAAAGAGGAGGAACAGCCCGCCGCTGAACGGCGTATCGGGGACCGGCTCGGTTCACGTTAATATCCGTATCACCTTCTTGAGGGCCGGGGAGCAGCATCTCTCCGGCCTTCCTCCTTTTACTCTAGCTCATACCAGGGCCGCAAGTCAACGGGGGGTGTACACTGAGCTCATGGAAGACGAGGAAGAGAAGGACGTCTGCCCCGAGTGCGGCGGTGAGGTCCGCCTGGTGTTCGTCGGCAAGGACGGCCGGGGCCTGCTGAGCGAGAAGGAGATCGAGCGGCTGCGGGTCAAGGCGGTGGTGGTCTCGCTGGAATCGGATCAGGCGGAGCGCTATCTGTCCGGGGATCCGGAGCTGCGGTACGACATCAGGGAGCGCATCCTGAAGTACACCGCGATCCTGCCCGAATCTGAGGGGGGATGCTGGGTGTGGCAGGCGACTCTGACAACCAGCGAGATCCCCATTATGCGCATCGGGAGAGCCGGAAGGGACATCCGCCGCTGGCTCTGGCTTGACGCAGGAGGCCGGATCTGCGATCCGTGGACCATGCTGCGGCCCGTGACGCCGGACCCGGCTCTGCCGCGCTCGTTCAAGGGAACGGTACCCGCCTCGTGCGGGAAAGGCGGCGGCCGTCGCTGCATACGCCCCCGGCACTGGAAGGCCGAGCCCCGGCATCCGCTGCCGTCCGGCGCGGATCACAAGCCAGGTCGTCCCGGCGCCGGCCTGCGGGATCCCGACGGGAGCCCGGCGGACATCATCGCCGTGATCGAGATCCGGAATGACCGCTCGTCACATCTGGTAACCTACGACCGGTGGATACGCGGCGCGATTCACAAGCTGAATTCCGGCGTGACGGAATGCGGCGAGGATGAGTACGGGAATCACGTGTTCGAGCTGGAGCGCGGGATGGTCGTCTTCCGGAACTCAGAATGGATCAGGAGAACGGGCGAGGCGTCCCGGAAAATTCACGACGAGAAAATGCGGGAATGGAAGAAGATCTTCCCGGGCGACCGGGAGGAATGGCGGAAGGAAACAGACGGGAATCCGCTGTCGCCTTCGGTTCCTGACATGACGGATGAGCAGCGGATGCGCATGATCGAGCTGCTGATGAGCGAGATGGGAGGCCGGCCGGAGCAGTCCTGGCTTCCCCGGGAAGCGGACGAGGCGGGTGCGCCTGATATTCCTGACGCATCCCGCCCCTGATGATGTCACGCGCTGATGGCCTCGGGCGGGGCGGTGGCAAGCACGTGCTTGCGGGCGTACTCCCGCCCTGCGTGGCGCGCAGCGCGCAGCGTGCGCTCGTCCACGGCACGGGCGCGGGTAGCTGCCTGGACCGGGGCCGGACGCACAGCCTCCCCGGTCCGGATCTCGCCGGCCACCCCCTGCGCGAATCCCTCGATCGCTGCGCGGGTGGCCCGCGTGATGTCGTAGGAGTTGGCCGGGGCGGAGCCGGATGCCTGCGCCTGCTTCTGCTCCTTGCGGATCTCGCTGCGACGGCGGGCGGCGAAGTCCTCGGCTGCCTTGCTGACCTGCTCCCACAGCTCCTCCAGACGGGTGAAGCCGGCATCGGCAGAGACAGTGATCTCGACGGTGACAGGCTGGCCCGAGGTGGAGCGCGTGGTGCCCTGGGTCAGGCGGGCTTCGGCTCCCAGCGCCGTAGCGAGGGTGTGGTAGGCGTAGGCTCTCGCGACGCCGTGACCTCCGGCAGCGTCGAGTTCCTTCTGGTGAACGGACATCGTGAGTTACTCCTTTGGGGGTGCGGTTATGGTGCCTTGCAATTACAGTATACCCTGTCCCGCACAGTGGTAAACAGCCTGAGGAAGGAACCGCGTGACCCCGCTTGTCATTGCCCTGACCATTACCGGATTTCTCCTGGTAATGGGGCTCGTGTTCTTTGTCCTGTGCAGCAGGAAAGTGTGGCTCGGGGTGACGCCCTATGAGCTGAGAAAAGTGCGGTGCCGCCATTGCTCCGGCGGTATCCAGGCGCTCCTGACCCGGGAGGACGGCGAGCTGGCCTGGGGGAAGATCCCGCCGTTCCTGCTCCAGCTGGTGCGAGACGGGGGGGATGACATCCATCGCCCCCCGCTCGCTAACATCCGCAAGTGCTCGAACTGCGCGGGGATGGGCAGCACGCTCCACCCGAAGGACGGGAGCTAGAGCGCCTGCGCGGCAGCCTCGATGAAGGCGACGGAACTCTCCGGGAAAAGCGCAGCCTCCGCCGTGGACTCGAATCGCGTCTCCATTCCCGCGATGCGATGCGGATCCGTGATGAAGAACGGCGGCATGGGATCCATGCCGCCCACGTCGCAGTACACTCCGGTGGTGCCGTCCTCGCGCGTGAAAATGCAGATGGTGTCGTTTATTGCCTGGACACCTGCGCGGAACGGGAGAACGCGGATTTCCGTCTCCGGGCGCTCGGCGCAGTACGTCAGGTGCTCCAGCTGACGCCTGAGAACAGGGATACTGCCGGGACTCCGGCGCAGCACAGCCTCATCCAGGATGTAGAGCGACCGCATCTTCGGCATCCGCGCTGCTTGCACGACCTGACGCTCCAGGCGCTTGTCTACGGCTTGCCGCATGAGAGCTTCCTCCTCAGGGAGGGTGGAAGCTGTGACTGTCTCAGCGTACTCCCTGGTCTGGAGCAGGCCCGGCACTATTCTCTCGGCGTATACGCGTATTGCTGACAGGCTGGCTTCCATGCCCGCATAGGCGAGATAGATCGTGTCCAGCTCTTTGCCCATTCCGGTGCTTCTCCTTACTTCTTCAGCGTGAGGGTGATCGTGCCCGTCACCCACGCCCTGGCGGTGGCGACCGACGGGTTTGCGTTCTGCGACATGTTGCAGGTCCCGTCCTTCAGCTTCGGCATCTTGCCGGAGAAGCCCACGTCAACCTGGGCGGTCCCCGTCGCCCCGGCGAACCTGCCGGTGCTCTTCGCGCCGTCGATCCTCGCGTTCACGATGGTTGTGTCCGCGATGTCACAAGCGCTCTTCGCCCCGATGTAGGTCAGCCTGCCGTTCTCCGGGACGGAGGTCACTGTCAGCTCCAGCGTGCCGTTCCTGGTCGGGAATGCGTGCATCTGACCGGGTTCCGGGCCGCTGCCGCCCGGTGTGAACGATCCTGCCGTGTCCACGGGACCGGCGTAGCGCAGCACGAACGCGGGAGGATCGACGAGAGCGGCCTTGCCGGCGACGTCCCCCGTGAAGATCTCCGTGGAGGAGGTGGTCGCCGGGGCGGTGTGAGACGGGCGGGCAGGCGTGACCTTCGCGGGTGACGATGCGGAGCTGCATGCAGCGGTGAGAGCGGCTGCGGCGATCACGACGGACGTGCTGATGATGATGGTTTTCATGTGCGGGTGTGTCTCCTTGAATGATGTGAGAAATACGTGCCGGCCAGCGAGGGGAATCTATTCACCGCTGGCGTCCATGAGTTCGTCCTCGTCGGCGTCCGGGTGATCTTTGAGATATTTCAGAGCCCGGATGGCACCTTCGGTGGTGTCTATCACATAAAACAGCGTGTCGGCCTGCTCGTCCGTGATCTCCAGCGCGTCGCGCGCCCAGTACGGGATGAATCCCCGGGTGCCGTCCGGGAGACGGATATTGTACCTGACGTCAATCACAGACCCCGCTGGCAGCGAGAACAGAGCCGTCCAGCCGGCGATGCAGGCTGTCGTGCCGCACTCCGGTTCCCGGGCTATCTCGGGGATGAGCTCTCCCGCGCTGCTGAAGGAGCTGAACCCCCCGTCAATCCAGAGATCCTGATCATGCTGATCCGGCCTGAGGAGAAGAACGTCCAGGATCTTGTCCGTGAGCGTGATGTTCATGCTGGTTTCCTTCCTGTCAGCGGAAGCTTCCGGTCATTGAGTCCAGGCTGCGGAGCCGGGCGCGGCGTGCGTGCGCGGTGTGCGGCACGGGGCGGGGCTGCGGCTGGCGAGCCGCCTGCGGGTCCTGGTAGCCTCGCCGGCCGGCGTTGCGTATAACCCCGTAGGCGTACATGCGCGTTCCCAGGCGGGCGGTCCCCCCGACAGCGCGCCCGGCCATCCGGGCCTCGCCGCCGACGATGAGCTTGTCCCATCCGAGTTTCGTGAACATCAGGCTCCTCCTCCGTCACGTGGCGTGATCGCTTTTGCTTCTCGGGCGGCTGCTTCTGCGAGGCAGGCCGCGTAGCCCTCGCCATACGCTTCCAGGCGGAACCGGCTCTCCAGACGCACATTCAGCTCCATGAGGACGTTCTCCAGCGCCTCGCGCCCGTTGTCCCGGACGAGGACGGCGCTGCCCTGCCGTTCCCGGAGGACGTCCTCGATCTTGCGCATGCTCCGGCGGATCTCATACAGGTCCATGTCTCTTCCTCCCTGCACGGCGCTGCGTAAACGCGCACCGTGCCCTAAGTATACCTTAAGGCACGGTGCTACGTAAACAGCTAGACTAGGCATAGATGTCCTGAGCGGCCCGGACCGACTGGTCGCAGTCCAGCTGATGCGGCAGCCGGTTCTCCGTGTCGGGCCACAGCACCTGAAGGCGCGGGACCGGCTCCTCGTACCAGGCGTCCGAGATGCCGAACGGGATTGCTGCGTAGGCGAGGTGCACTTTCTGGAACAGCACCTCGTAGCTATCCGGGAGCAGCCCCGCCACGCGCTCACCGTCGTGGTAGTGACGACGGTAGTCGCTGATCTGCTCCACGGCCCGGGAGAGGATGTGATGCCCGCCCTCCGGCGGCAGCCCGACGATCACCAGCTCCGGATGCTTCCAGCTCTTGTGCAGCCCGATGGTGTACGCGAACTGCGGTGATCCGGTTCCCGGGTCGTCGAAGACCCCGACGCAGTGCCAGCCGTAGCGGCGGACTGATTCTGACACGCCGTGCAGGATCACCTCCTGAGACGGGTGCGTGCAGCGGTCATCATGGGCGTGCGCGGTCATGAAAAGGTCCTTTCAGGCTGCGGGAGCGCGATTCCTGCTCCCTTCAGGCGCATGCGGATATGCCGGATCAGCACCATCAGGTCGTCACAGTAGACGGACACATGATCATAACCGTGCCCGTCGCTTTTCCAGCGATTCGGGTAGTACCCCCCGCCGCATTCATAGAACAGCGGGCACATCCGGCATTCTGCGCAGGGGCCGGGCGGGGTGAACAGCGGGTGCGCCAGGATCTCGTCAACCGAGTGCGTGCGGATGTTCATCCCGGTGGAGAACACTTCTGTCCCGCCTATGACCCGGAGCGCGTCCAGGCCCTCGGCGGAGCCGTCCGGCTGGATCACGACAGATTTCTCGTCCGGGGGACGTCCGATGAAGCCAGCTCGGACATCGCGGCCGAGTATCCGTGACATGAGGATGTGAAACAGCCGGATGTCGGGAGCGCCTTTGTCCAGATACCACGCGTCGAACACCCGTGCGAGCCACTCCCCGGTCCCGGGCTGCGGCGGATTGTCCCAGGTCGCCAGCGGGAACAGGAAGTCCATGTGCGCGGGTTCCTCGGCACGCAGCGCCCGGTAGACGGTTTCCGGGTCGTTCGAGGGGTCGATCACTGCAAGGAGGCCGCCGTACATGTGGCGGAACTCGGGGCGGCGCAGCAGCTCCAGGCCCCGGCGTGTCTCGGCAGCCGACTCGCGCAGGGCCGGGAACAGGCGCTTGCGATTTGCCGCGTCGTCACCGTCAATGCTGACCCCGAAGCCCAGCGGGTAGCGGGAGAACTGCCGGAGAAGGTCTTCCGTGAGCAGCGTGGCGTTGGTCTGCATGCCGTACGTGACCGTGCATCCGGGCGGTACGGCGGAGCGGATCGCGGTCATGACCTCGGTGATCCGCTCCGCCCCCGCCAGGAGCGGCTCTCCCCCGTGCAGCAGGATGCTCATCCGGTCCAGATCGTGTGTCCGGACGTGCTCAGCTATCTCATGTGCAGCTGCCGCCAGGGTCCCGGGCTCAGTGAAGAGCGGCTGCCGTCGCCAGGCTTCCTGCTCTTCCAGCTCGTACATGTAGCAGTACGTGCATCTCAGATTACAGCGTGCGGCAAGCTTGAGTATGACCTCAGCAGCGCGGGGGGGACTCATGAGAGCAGATCCTTCCGGTGGCCAGAGGAGTAAGGGGAGCTCAGCCGGGCAGGGCGGCTGAGAACGTATACGTACCGTTCCCGCAGGTCATGGGCTCGACGTCTGCGTCGAGGATGCGCTCCAGGGGTGTCTTCCCGGAGCTGAGCGTGTTCAGCGGGTAGATATCGCTGGAGACGAAGGAGTTCGTGCTCATCTTCCCGGCACGTGCCGTGGCGCGCTCCCCGGGTGCAGCCGAGTTGAAGGTGTAGGCGGACAAGGAGGTGTTGATGCTCATGGTGCCCTCCCGGGGCTTGACAGGTGATCTGCGGACTGCTAGCATCATCCTGAGGGGTTTGGCTGCGGTGGTGAAGCGGGGCGGCGCGATGAGAGCCGCCCCGCTTCTGTCAGTGTAGCCGGTCCGGCTCAGACGACCAGCGCCTGGTCCTCGCGGCGGCGGGTGATGTAGTCCTGCCAGGCTTCCGTAAGAGCACGGAAGGCCAGGACCTGATTCGGGAACGAGCGCCCGATCTCGTCTTTAAAGACGAGGGAGATGTCACCACCCCAGAAGGTGGTGAAGCCCAGATCACGGGCGTCGAACCGATCCAGCCCGAGCACGGCCCGGCCCCAGTCATAGTCCTCGTACAGCTGGCCGAGCACGCAGTTGCTCGCGCTGTCGATGCTGAGCGTGCCCGGGTCCACCTCGTCCATCCAGGCCGGACGGGTCTCGTTCAGGAGCGCGGCTCCGGCCTCGACGCGGGCGGCGTACGGGCTGGGGGGTGCGGCAGTAGTCATGAATCCTTCTTTCCTTCCGGTGGGACAGCGGGCTCCAGCCCGCGCGGGACGCGTGCCCGGAGAGAGGCCGCCGGTGAACGGATCCGGGCACGCGCCCGGACGGGCTGGGATCCCGTGCTGTTTACAGTATAGCAGGGACAGGCGTCGGGAGCGGGGGGTTCCGGTTTCTTCGGGGGGAAGGAGCGTGCTGACGGCAGCACGGACGATCTCCGCCAGCTGGCCGCTGAAGTACCCGCAGTTCCCGAAGCATTCTGCGAGGGCTGTGATCAGCGCATCTTCGTTTTCGGTATAGCCGCTCATGTCCAGACCTGAGGCGCTTTCCTCCTCGATATAGCGCTGTGCGCTCTCGAACTTCCAGTTGCGGAGCCGGCTCTCGACACGATCGCTCATAGCCATCGGAGCCGTCCTCCGTGAGGCCCCAGGCACCACGCGAAGAATATATCCTGGAAGTGCTGTGCGGGGCTCATCACTCCGTCTCCGACATAACTATCATGGCTGCGACAGATGCTACGATTCCTATGATCCCGATGATCACAAGGGGCAGCCAGATCGCGAGACCGAGGGCGGTGCCTGCCACGGAGCCCTTGCCGGCGGGGATGGAGGCCATGACTACCCCCGGCACGATGGCAGCGAGCAGGGAGAAGGTGATCCCCCCGAGCCCGACGGGCAGGAACACCTGCGGCTTGCTCCACGTCACGCGACGCAGCCGGGCACGTATCCGGGCCTCGGGCGGGGCGTCCGCCGGCACCCCCTCTTCCGCGAGGTCCGCGAGCTGCTTGCGGAGGTCATCCTCCACCTTAGCCACCAGGATCTTCGCGCGCCGCTGCTCGCCTTCCTCCTCCGTCAGGTAGCCGTGCGCGATGTTGTAGCCGAGCCGGTCGATCGCCTTGTTCCGGTGCTGGTGCCCGATGCGGCGCTCCGGCTCGATCGCGCGCTGACGCGGGTAGCCCCCGTCTTCGTAGCCGTAGGGGTTGTGGTAGTCCGCTTTCATGAGGGTCCTTCCTCGTGGATGTGATAGTCGTCCGTGGATTCCCCGCACACGCGGCAGGGATGGCTGTGCTCATCTGTGCGATCGCAGTCCGGGCACAGCCCGAAGATCGCACGCAGGAGACGCGCCCCCGGATCCCCCGGGTCCAGAGGCGGCGTCCATCCTTCTTCCATCTCTCAGTTCTCCGCCGCGCGGCACGCGCCCGTCAGCGCGTCGACCCTGCTGCTGGTGTGCGCGGCGGGGTATGCCCTGGTGAAGTACCGGCACGCCGTGAGCAGCTCGGGCAGGTGGGCGGTGGCCCCCGGTGCAGGGGACCGGGCTGCGAGGGCTGCGCACGCCAGCAGGGGCGTCCACAGCTGGCGCTGACGGCCGTCCAGTTCAGCGGGCATGATGCCCGGCACGTAGGATTCCGCCAGGTCCAGCACGATCTCCTGGGCCAGCGGATCCGAGCCGAGGAACTTCATGTGCTCCTGGAGCTGCGGGAGCTGCTCCTTGTCGTGACGGCTGACCGGGGGCGGCGGCGGGAACACCTTCTCCGTCTCCACCGTGATGCAGCGCTCCAGCAGGTCGTCCAGCTGCTCGCCGCCGGCGGCCTTGAGCAGCACGCTCCGGGCGCACAGCAGCATCGCGCCGAACACCTCCATCTTCACCTGGGTCATGGACCGCCCGATGCGGCGCACCGCGTCCCGGGTGTACCCGGCAGTGAAGATGGACTGCGCGTCCACATGCTTGGTCGCCTGCCCGTTCGCGCCGAGGAAGAAGCGGTGCGCCTCGTCGAGGATCACCGTCTTCTGCTCGTTGAGCGCGGCGGCCAGCCCGTAGATGGTGGGCGACACGTCGATGAAATCCGGGTTGCCGACGAGCGCTAGCCCGAGACGGGCGGCTGCCGACTTGCCGGTGTTCTTGTCCCCGACGAACAGCCACCGGGGCGTTGCGTCCCAGATCAGCTGACCGGGTTCCGGGGTCTCCGTCTGGCGCTCCCGGAAGTGGGTGTGCATGATCCACGCGGCGTACCCCCGGACCGCCTCGTCCGGGAGCCGGAGATAGGTGTTCATGCCGTTGCGCATAGCGACCAGGCACTTGTGCATGATCGTGGCGAGTTCCTCGTCCGAGGAGCTGGGCGACAGCTCAATCACCGGCTGGGTGCTGGCGTAGCCTCGCGGTCCGGCCGGCTCGGCGAGGGTGAGGTTGTCTGGTATAGTGGCTGGGAGCAGGTCCGCTTGCGGCAGCTTGATGCCCCCCGGGGCGGTGCAGCCGTACCCGTGGAATCGGGAGCGCGGCGGCGCACCGCATGTGCAGGTCCCCGCCGTGGCGAGGGCTGGTGTGGTCATTCCTGAGTGTCCTTCCCTGGGTCTGCGCTGAACGCGCATGCCACGTCAGCGGATGTCCGCTGACGAGCAAACGGGTTCAGGCTTTGAGCGCTTTCCGGATCACGAGCACTTGCAGCATGGACGCCCCGGAGATCGCGAGCGCAGTCGTCCCGAACTCCAGAGGCGGCCAGCCCCCTACGAGCCAGGGCCGGAAGATGCCGGCTCCGATTGCAGCCAGCCACACGCTGGAGCAGAACGCGCAGCTGATCAGGTCGTACAGCCAGCGTGACCAGGGCTTTTTCCTGCTAGCGAGCCACAGCCGCAGCGGGGCGCTGATCTTCGCCTGACTGCCGATCTGCGCTACGGTGCCCACGTCGAGGGCGAGCACCGCCGCCTGGACGACGGGGTTCACTTGTCCTTCTCATAGATCTCCGGCGAGCCGCAGCACCAGCCCACCGTCAGCCCGAGATGAGCGTACTTCGCCTCCCAGACCCGGAAGATGTCCTCCGCCTCGGGGCGGCTGAGTTTCCCCGCCCAGAACCTCGCCTGGGTGACGCGGAACTCCTCCTCGGCTTTCTCGCGCTCGTCTTCCTGCTCCGCGAGCGCGCTGTCGATCTCCTCCAGGCAGCACGCCACCTCCTCGCTCAGCCCGGGGTTGCGCAGGTCAGCGGAGCTGGCAGGCTCCGTCTCTGCTGATTTCTCCGCTGGGCGCTTGACGTTTTTCTGGACGTTCTTCATGCTCGGTCCTTCCTCCCTCGGGATTGCGCTGAGTGCGCATACCCGCGCACGGCGTGACCGCGCGCGAGCAAACGGGCTCAGGGCCGCAGCCACCAGTGGTTGTCTACGCCCAGACCCTGGAGCAGTGTCCGGGGGTCGGAGCCTGGTCCGGTGTCCGCGTTGGGCGCGTTGCCGTTGCTGAAGCTCTTGTCCATGTGCGATCCTTCCTCGCGGGGGACATAGCAAGGTAAATTTGCTGTTGCGTACGGTACCCAGTATACCCCCTAGGGGGCGTCCGGCTGTTTACCTGCGGCATTCGGGTGCTCCCGCACGCTGGCGAGACGCAGCTGGAAGCGCCGCGTGCGCCCGGTGTCGGGGTAGGTAACGGAGATTTCCACCAGATTAGGCGTGAGAGGCGTTACCGTGATATCGTCACCGGTAACGCCCTCGGGGGCTCCGGGGAAGTACGGCAGGAGCGCGAGGGCGTTCCGCAGGTACTCCCGGAGCCAGTCATGCAGCGGGTCACTGTTCGTCGGGTACCTCCTCCGGTACGCAGGGCTCGTAGGTCCAGCGCTCCAGCGTGTCCTCGGGCGGGATGGCCTTGTGCCCGATGAGGACGTTGCCGTGCTCGCTCTCGCGTACGACGCACGCGTCGCAGATTACTACCGCGAGATACTCCAGGGAAGCCGCACCCGGGCTCGGGTCGTAGACCGTCGAGCCGTAGTTGCCGTGCGCGATGAAGATGAGGCCCGGGTACGGGGCGGAACCGAACCACCCGGGCAGCGCGTTCTCCATGGTGCGGCGGCAGATGATGCAGAGCACATCGCTGAATTTCAATGGCCTGTCCCCATGGTGACGAACGCCCACGCTACGAATGCCCATGCAGCTATGCATATGAGCAGCATGAAGGTGGCTCTTGCGTCTTCCCGCCGCTTCCGCCGCTTCCGCTTGCGCTCTGCTTCTCGCTGTGCGCGGACTCGCTCGCGTTCCTTGCGCTCCTTCTCGTCCAGCCACGCCGCCACGGCCGGAGTAACGCGCCGGGCGATCTTCTGGTGGTCCTTGCCGGTCTTGACGAAGTGCGCGACGGCCTCTTCGTAGCGCGCGATCTGCTCGTGCGGGCTAGCCGGCATCAGGCGCTTCGGGTTGAGTCTCATCGGACGGCCCGTACCTTTCCTGATAGCGGGTGAGCAGCCTGGCGAGAAAATCCGGGCTGAGCTGCCAGGTGGTCGTCGGCCAGGCTTCCGAGAGGAACTGACCCGAGATGATGTAATCCACGATCGTCATCCCGGCAGCGCGGGCTCCGTCGATCACGGTGTCCATCAGCGCAGCTTCCTGTGCGATGTGGTCGATCTCCTGCACGCGGAGCCGCTCGTCGCGCAGTACCATGATGATGTACTCCGGCAGCGTGATGCTCAGCCGCTCCGCGTAGCCGTAGGCGCTCATCAGTTCGAGGGCGAGCCCGTGGTTGCGCTTCTTGTCCTCATCCCACAGCTCGTCGGCGAAGCCGGGCGCTATCTCGAACCGGTCACTCACCGGAGCACCTCGTCGTCGGATTGTGACAGGACGATGCCCTTGAGCATCGTCACCTCGGCTTCGAGCTGCCCGATGCGGGTGTCCTGCTCGCGAGCGATCTCCGTCAGGAGACCGAGGGCCAGCTGGTGTCCCTTGAGCAGCATGTACACCCGGTGGTAGTCAGGGTCCACTGTTTCCTTCCTCTGTTTTTCAGGGGCCCTAATCCGTTCCCGGGTAGGGCTTGCCGACGCACTTCTCCCCCACCATGGAGGCACGGTGCGCAGCCGCGAGAATGCCGTGCGTGAGCGCGTACCCCGAGCAGGACGGGGTGAGCGTGCAGATAGCCTGACGCGGCAGACGCCGGTACAGGTGTATGAGCAGTCTGCTGACCATCTCCCCGGGATCTCCTTCCTGCGTGCTCTCCTGGCACGCTCCGCCGTCCCCGGACGGGAGGTAAGAAAAATCCGGGGACGACGGGCCGCGTCAGGCGGCGGGAGAAGGTCAGAGGGCGAGAGCGAGGGAAGCGGTCACCAGGCAGCAGGTCATCACGTGCTCGGCTTCCGCCTGGATGCGGGCGGTCCAGCCTCGCCGGGCGATCAGGCGGCGGACGAAGGCGCAGTTGCCTTCCTCGGTGTAGGGCTCCCGGATCATTCCTAGTCTCCTTGGGTTATAGCCGGTGCTCAGCTGTGAACGGTGCTGCTGGTAGCCGCGCAGAGTCCAGGCTTAGCCTCGACTACGTCGCGGTATTCGGCGTTCTTGACGAGCCCCGGGAGCCAGGACTCATACGGCCACGGGTTCCCGGTCTCCCACGCGGAAATGCGGTTCCACGAGTTGTACCGGCCGTGCGCCTGCTCCTCCCGTATCTGAGTGATGACGAGCCGGTGCGCTATCACGTGCTCCGGGCCGACGATCCGGTCTTCCAGACCGGGGTTACGCCCGCCCACTGCCGTAAGATGGATCTTGACCGGGGTGCAGTGACTCGTGCTGCCTCCGCCGCCTGTCGGGGCGGTGAGTGCACTAGCCGTGCCGGCGCTCGCTCCGACGAGGGTGACGGCTGCCGCCGCCACTGCGAGATTACGGATCTTCACGTTCTAGTCTCCTTGGGGTAGGGTAATGCGGTGGTGCTACACACCCAGTATAGCACGCCGCACCGTCTTCGCACCCGGTCAGCGCGCGGGCGGGACGTCCTCGCCCAGCCAGTGGCGACGGATCTCACGAGCGATCTCCGCCAGGCTGTAGACATTCTCGTCGTTGAGCACGGTTGCCTCGTAGTCTCCGATCACAGGATCGGAAGCGCCCGGTTCCAGCCCGAGGAATTCCACGACCGCATCCGGGAGAGTTCCACTCTCCCCGTCGTAGGTGATGGTGCCGTCCACATCATCTTCCTCGACGCGGAGCTCGACGCCGTGCTTGATAGCGGTCAGGCAGGCCACTCCCAGACAGCAGAGTCCCTGCTTCTGAGAGTAGATCCCGTCCTCGGATACCTCGGTGCGATGGAGATACCCGGTGGTCTGCGGGTATCTCCTGATTCGAGTTCCTCGACCCACCACCGGACTGCCTGCTCGTTGAACTGCATCAGTGTCCTTCCTTCTCAGGGGCTTCCCCGAGGTACGTCTCCCGGATCGCGCGCGCGATGCGTTCCAGCGACCACAGGTCGACGGCACTGTCGTTAGCGTAGGCCGCCCGGGTACGGAGCCTGCCCTGATCGTAAGCAAGCTCCGGGTTGCGCATCTCATCTTCCGTCACTCCCAGGAACTCCGCGACCTTCTCCGGCAGCAGCTGAGTCGAGCCGTCGTAGCTGACAGTCCCGTCGTCGTGGAACTCGACTCTCAGCTCGACGCCGTGCTTCATTGCCGTCTCGCAGGCGACCCCGAGACAGCAGTACCCGGCCGGGACCCCGTTCGGGGCAGCCTCGGTGCGTCGCAGGCACCCCTTCGTCTGCGGGTACTCGCCGGACTCCAGGTCCTCTGCCCACCAGCGCATAGCTTCCTGATTTGCCATGATATCCTTCCTCTTGAGGGTTTTCCTCCGTGCGGAGGGAACAGTCAGTGAGCGACTGCTCACTGACCATCCTCAGCGCGCGGCGGGCTTCCAGTCCCCGTCGCTCTCGGCGGCGTGCGCCTCGCAGAAGTGGACGTCGTCCCGGGTGTAGGAACCCGGCTCGGGGCAGTACGGGACGTCGCACTCCGTGTCCCGGACCTCCACCTCGTCCGCTTCCCATTCGAAAGTGATGTGGAACGTCTTGCCCGACTGCGGAACTGCCACTACGACCGTTCCCGTGACGGGATTGCGCCGTCGCATGTGCTGACGGGGCCAGCCCACGACGATCAGGCTGGTGCGCACCGTGCCGGAGGTGAAGACGATCTCGTCGCGCTCCTGCACGTTGCGCAGCGGCGTGGTGAGCGTCTTCGGGGTCACGATTTCTTCCCAGTTAGTCATCCTCCGTGACCTCCCAGCTGCCGATCGGGGTGCCCATCACATCCCTGAGCTTGCCCCTGTACCCGGGCGCGAGGCTGCCTGCCAGGTCCTGGTCCATAAGGCCGAGCGCGAAGCGAGCCTCCTCCTCCGGGAATTCTGCTGCGTCCGGGATGTGAAAGCGGATGCGTACTTCCATCAGTCCTTGTCCTTCCATGATTCGATGAGGAGCCTGACTGCGCGCACCACGATGGAGATGGCAATCGCCATCTCCACCAGCAATGCTGCGATGAGCAGGTCTTTCAGGATCATTTCAGCTGAAGTCTGCACCCCAGGTGCCCGCCTGCACGAATACGAGGTAGCCGCTCTGCTGCACGATGCGGATGATGTTCCGGGCTGTGTCCTCGCTCTCGGTGCGGAACATCACGGCGTCGTGATCACCGTCAGACATGATTGACCACGTGAAGTGAGAGGCCACGGGGAGCGCGTCCCGGAGCTGCATGACGCGCCCGTTGATGAGCTCATACCGGCTGAGGTCCCCTAGCGTAGAGGTGAACTCCGGGTTTCCGCCGGATCCTGCCATGACTATAACGGTGTACATGCTTACCCTTCCTTGTCATTCCTCCGTGCGGAGGAGACGCAGCCCGCGTCGTGCGCGGGCGGCATCTTCACTGCGCGTCGGGGTCGAGGGGGTCCGGGCGGAACTGTGACGGGTCGGGTGCGCCTCCGCCCGGAAGCATCGGCTGGCCGGGGTAGCGGTTGTCACTGTCGTGGGCGCGTGCGATGATCGCGTAGGCGTTGGCGATGATCAGGTGCTCCTCCGGGCGGAAGCTGTCACCCATGGAGTCCCAGAACCGCCCGAGCAGCTCCTCCAGCTGTCCTAGCTCATCCTGGTGCGCTCGCACGGTGCTGCGCGGGCGTCCGATCCGGGAGCCGTTCGCCTTCGCAGCGATTGCTGCGAGGGCGTGCACGCTTCCCGTGAAGCGGATGGTGGGCCACTGATCGCCGTGGATGCGGCCGAGGATCTCATACGATGCGGTGCCTTTCGGCCCCATCAGCTCCTTAGCGATGTCATGCAGGGACTCACCGTCCTCGACGATGACCTGCTGGTCGAGATGCGTGATGTCCGTCTTCATTCCTTTACCTCCCTGGATTTTCCTCTGTAACCGATCCGTCCGGGCTGATAATCAGGATGGGCCGCCCGAGCTTCCGCGCATACCGGACCGTGTGCCAGACCCCGGATCTGACTTCCTCATAGGCATGCAGCGGCGCGGCGATAAGCTCAGCCGTCTCATCCACGATGTGCGTGTTGCGCACCAGGTACGGGAACTGCTCGCGGCGCTCGTCCACGTCACAGTCCGCCCGGTCGTGCTGCTTGACCGGAGGGTGACCGACGATATGCAGGCCCAGCCTGCGCGCGATGACCCCTGCCTCGTAGTCTGCGCCCACGCACTCTCCGTGATGCAGGATGACTCTCCTTTCTAGGAGAATCTCTGCCTGCGCAGCCTGGAGCGCGGTCATTCCCTGACCTGTCCCCGTGAAGCCGGTTGCGTGCGAGGGTGTCATCGGCGCTTACCTCCCTGGTGCGTGCATGGTGTATGTAAACAGCATACCAGGGCAGCGCGCGCCATGGTACCCGGTCTGAGCCGTATGCCATGGCGCACGCAACCGCGCTAGCTGCCCGAGGGCTGCTGGTACTCGCATGCGAGCTCTGAGTCACCCCGGAGCTTCGCGACGATCCGGTCGCCCTCTGTGATATCGCGCATCGCCGGGACGACGTGCTCGTCGCAGACCCGCGTGCTCTGCGTGTAGCCCCGGTCGTAGACGATCCAGGTCGCGCGACGCGGCTCCTGGTCCGCGAACAGTGCCGCGTACTGCCGGGCGGCGTCGGCCGTGCTCGTCGCGTCCAGTGTGCAGCGATCCATCAGGGTCATGGGAGACTGAGCCTCCCGCTGCATGAGGACCGTGATTTCTGTCTTCATTCCTTACCTCCTAAAGTTCGAAAAAACTATCGAACGTCGGCGAGTGTCAGCTCCGGGACGTAGTCCGCGAACCCGGAACCGATGCACGTCAGCGTGTGATGACAGCTGCACTCGTAGGCAGCTCCGTATCCGGGCGCTCCGTAGATGCCCCGGAACATCAGCGGCGTCATGTCGACCGGGCAGAACGGGCCGCCCGGAGCCTGATAGCAGTGCTTCGTGATGAAGTCCAGGTGCCGGGCTTCCTCCGCGAGCTGGCTGCTCCACTCCCGGGTGCATGCTTCGCATTCTTCGTGCGTCAGCTCCCAGCACGTGTCGTGCCTGCACTCCGGGTACGAGGGTGAGTCCCAGTACCCGCAGACAGGTCCCTTGTGGCAGGTGTGCTCGTTCATGCTTACCTCCTTCAGCCCGTCATCTGGCGGACTAGACCGCGCAGGTCCCGGAGGACCTGCGCGACCTGGACCGTCAGGTGTACAGCGGGATCTCGACGTCCTCCCTTCGCACCGGCTGCGACTGGTAGTCGTAGTCGCGGTGGAGAGAACCCCGGCTGACCGTGCCGAACTGCACGGTGTCCGATCCGTAGATCTCCCGGAGCTTCGCCTTCATGTCAGCAGACGAGCCGAAGATACCGGCTGCCCCGGTGATCGCGTCTGCCGTGGAGAAGCGGAGCGTGACCGCCAGCGTGTACCCGTTCGGGAGCTGCGGGTCCGGCGTGTAGCCGGGCAGTCCCATCCGCCGGAACGCCTCGTTCGCCTCGTCGAGCGCCAGGTTCCCGTTGTTCACCCAGTACAGCAGGCGAGCACGGATCTGCTTCAGCTCGGCCTGGTAGCGCTCTCCGAGACGCTTCGCCTGCCCGGCGAGGCCCGTCTCGTTGAGCCACTCCGCCGGGACTGACTCCGCGTCCGTGAGTGCCGGGACGGTCACGGTGTCCTGGTCCTCAGGGAAGCGCTCGCTGATGCCGCGCGCGTAGTTCACCCACGCGCTGCACCAGCTCTTCCGGTCCGCGAGCGTGGTCCTCGCGTAGTCCCACAGTGCCTGAAGAGCCGCGTGGAACTGCTCACCCGTGACCGGGGCGTCCAGGTCGATCGCCGGGACAGCCGTGGTCTCGGGCGTGCTGTCGTTCTGCATACCTTGTCCTCCTTGGTCCGTGCACTAGCCTCTCTAGCGCACGGCGCACGTCACGAACATGAGCTCGTGACGCACGCGGCGCGTTAGGTGACGGTCAGTTTCCCGTTCTTGCGCGTGACGGTGGCGTAATATCTGCGATTCGCGTACGGGTCCGGCCCGACGACATCGAGAATCACATCCTCGGTGATATCCTCAGCCCGCCAGTTCCCGGCTCCGGGACTGATGCCGCTTGTCGCGTCGAACCAGACGTTCTCCGGCTCGCTGGCGAGGGCGCGCCGGAGCGCGGCCTTGGACGCGGGCCGGGTGTGACTGATGAACGCTCCGGTGTTGTGTCGTGGCATTGCGTTACCCCCTTAGGTATATGGGTAGTATGCACTACCGGGCAGGCATGATGCACATGCGCGACCGGGAGCAGCGCGACCACCGCTCCGACCCCGAATCCGATGAGAACCGGGGTCAGCAGCTCACGCGTCCTGCGGAACATGACGTCAGCAGCCCGCCAGCGACGGGTCAGCCTGGCAGACCGACGACGAGATCGCGTCACCGGACGGATTCGCGATCGATGACACCTCGTGGATCACCACGATGCCGCCGATGATGCTCAGCAGGACGCCCAGCCCGACGATGATCGCGATGAAGACCGTCGCGTTGCGGGTCTGCCGGGCGTAGCGCTCGGTCTCAGGCTCCCGGGTGATGACCGGGGTGACTGGTACTGGCATTGTCTTACCTCCCTAGGTTCGCGTACCTGTCTGGCACACGGCACGATGCGTGACCGGTAAGTCACGCATCATGCGGCGCGTCAGCTCTTGAGCTTGGCGATCGCGTTCCTCCGCAGGTCCTCGGCGGAGCGCTGCTTGCGGACGTTGAGCTGCCCGTAGCTGAGGGTGATATCGCCGTGCAGCGCTTCCGCGAGAGCGGTGAACGCCTTGAGGACTGGCGGCGGAACGGCGTCGGGCACGTTCGCCCAGGCGACGTTCTCGTAACGCTCGTAGTCGTTCAGGCCGGCGATCGCCGTCGCGATATCGGCCTCGGTGAAGACGCCTTCCTGCACGAGCTGGTCGGCGTACTGCCCGTTGCTGTCGTATGTGCTGGTAGTGGCCATTGTCTTACCTCCCTGGGATGCGTGCCTGAGTCCTGGCACACAGCGCGACGCACGTGCAGATGCACGCACGCCACGCACTGCGTCAGTCCCGGACGTTCTTGCGGACCTCCTCCAGCTCCGCCAGCTCCTGCGTGCCGGTGATCGCCTCCAGCCGGATCGTGTACCAGCGCGCGGTCTCCTCCTCATCGGGCATGCCGGAGTAGTCGATGCGCTCGTCGAAGAAGCTGACGCTCGTCCCGTCACGCGGGACGCATAGCCAGCCGCTTTCTTCGAGTGAATCCCGGACGCGGGAGGTCACTCTCTCGATGTCCTCAGGCTCCGTCATTGCTTACCTCCTTCAGTGTGCACGCCTCCTGGCATGCAGCGCGGGACGCATCCGGTCGGGATGCGTCCCGCGCAGCGCGTCAGGCGCTGGTCTCGTCGTCAGCCGGGGTGGTGGCTGCGACGGGAGAACCGGGGTACGGCTGCATGTAGTAGTCGGAATCGCGCGTCGCGAGGCTCCGCAGCGCGCGCTGGAGCAGCCGGGTGACGGTGCGCATGGCTCACACCGCCTTGATGTAGTCGAGATACTCCTGGATCCCGCTGTAGACCCAGGTGGACAGCACCACCGCGTCCTCCCCGACCCCCACGCTGAGGAACAGGATGATCGTGATCGTGCTGGTGAACAGGACGCACATGTGGATGTGATACCGCACGCGGATCTTGCGAGCCTCCTCCGGGTCCGGCGGGAGCACCGGATGCAGCAGGCCCTTCGTCCCCTGCGGGAGACGGACCGGGACCGGGGTGATCACGCGCTCAGCCAGGTCAGCTCGGACGTGCAGACCTCGTAGGTGGCCACGATGTTCGCCGCCCGGGACTGGTTCATGTACTCGAACACGTTGTGCAGCGACGCCCCGCCCGCGAACATGTCGTCCACGTACAGGAGCCGGCTGTACGCCGTGCAGTCACCGATCATCACGATGTGCGACTGCACGCAGTCGTGCCCGCCCCGGCAGATGAGCATCAGCGGCTTGTTGAGATCCGACGCGAGAGCCGCGCCGAGCGCCACGCCGTGCATGTCGCCTGCGGTGACGATCGCATCGAACTTGTCCTGACAGTGCGCCAGGAACACCGAAGCCTTGATCCTGGCATCGGTCAGGGGCTGCCATTCTCCCATGATTGCTACCTTCCTTCCTTGTCGGGCAGTACGCCGGAGGTCCAGCGCACTAGACCGCGCGCATCCGGGGAGGATGCGCGCGATCTGGCACGTTAGAACCAGCTTCGCCGGTGAGTCAGCTGATAGCCGCCTGGATGTGCGGGCTGATGCGGAGGGCATTGGCGATGACCGTCAGTGCCGGATTGACTGCTGATGAGGTCACGAACACGGAGGCATCTGCGACGAACAGGTTCGGTATGTCGTGCAGGCTGCCTTCCGGGCTCACGACGGACGTGCGCGACGAGTGCCCCATCCGCAGCGTGCCGCACTGATGCGCGACTGCTGCCAGCGGCATCTCGCTGCTGAGCGTGACGTACCCTGCGTGATGCAGGATGCGCCGGATGCGGGACCGGAACGTCCGCGCGCGAGCCGCGTCCTGCGGATCCCGGGTGACCGAGAGCCGGATGCGACCGGAACTCGTGAGCGTCACGGCGTTGCCCGGACGGGGGCTGTCTTCCGTCATGAGCCACAGCCCGAGCGCACGCGAGGCGAGCGCGTCAGTCGCAGCTGACGGGAGATGTGCTGCCAGGCGGGACTCGCCGCGCAGCATGCCTCCGGCCGGACGTCCGGTCATCTGGAGACTGGAGCGCAGCTCCGGCACGTCGTCCAGCATGACAAGGGTCTTGTGGAACCCCTCGTCCGCCGGGCTCAGGCCGTGCCGGAGTCCCGCAGGCGGGAAGGCGAGCATCGCGGTGCTGATGTGCGCCATGTAGTTCCGTCCCGCCTGACCGGAGTCCCCGCCCAGACCGGAGCGCAGCAGCAGCGCCGCTGAGTTCACGGCCCCGGCTGCGAGGACGATAGCTCCGGCGGTGAGCGCGGTGCCGTCCTCCAGGATCACCCGGCGAGCCTGACCGCGCTCCGCCTCGATCCGCTGCACGCACGCCCCGGTACGGAGCGTGACGCCCGGATGACGCAGAGCCCGGCGCAGGGCTACTGTCTCCGCGTCTGCCTTGCCGAGCACCGGGCACGGGAAGCCGTCGCAGCGCGCGCAGCGCGAGCATGCTCCGGCGGTTCCGTCGAGCACGCCCGAAGGCGCGGGCGACGGATGCAGGCCCTTGCTCGTCAGGACATCCGCGAAGGCAGCGACCGCCGGCACGTGCGGAAGCGCGTGCACGTTGTACCAGCGCTCGGCCTCACGGTAGGCTGGCTCCATGTCCGCGCAGGTCACCGGCCAGGTCGTGAAGTCGTCCGGAGCGAAGCGGAACAGCGCCGCCCCGTAGAACTTCGTCGCCCCGCCGACGTTGTAGTGCACCTGCGGGGTGAACGGACGGCCGGCCGCGTCGAGCCAGGGATCTGCGCTCACGTAGCGTGAGCGGCAGAACACCTCCTGCGCGTCCCAGTTCTGCGGCTCGCGGGGAACGTGCGTTCCCCGTTCGAGGATCAGGATGCGCGCGCCCGTCCGCGCCAGCGCGCGGGCGACCGCTGAGCCGCCTGCCCCGGAGCCGATGATGATGAGATCAGCGTCCATGGTGTCTTACCTCCCTAGGGTCGTGCGCCGTCTGGCACACGGCACGCGACACGAGCTGGATGCTCGCATCACATGCTCTGTGTCAGCTGAGAATCGTGCCGATGAGAATACCGAGCAGGACTCCGGCGGTCACTGCCTCGGCGGTGATCAGGAGCCTGATGAGCGCGGCTCTCATCGTCACAGGCCGCCGTCGTCGTCAGCTGCGTCACCGTCGGAGCCGTCCGGGTCCTCGTCGTTCCCGGCGAATCGCATGTCGGGCTGCGGCATGGGCTGACCCGGACGCCACGTGCCGGCGTTCGTCCTGATATCGTGCATGAAATACCAGGCCACGACGATCATGACGCCGAGGATGACGGCGACCACGCAGAAGTACTGAAGTGCGGTCATGTTGCTTACCTCCCTTGAGATGTGCACCTCCTGGCGCACAACGCGATCCGCGAGCGGCAGGCTCGCGGGTCACGCACTGCGTCAGGGCCTGTCCAGCTCAGCTGCGAGCAGCGGATGAGCCGGGGCGACGATGACCTCATACCAGGTGCCGTCTGCCGGATCCTGGAAGTAGAAGTAGGAACGCGGATCGAGATCGCCGTACAGGCTCAGCTCGCCCTCCTGATCGAACTCGATGGTGGTGAACGGGACGTGATTCCTTTACTATCTCCGCCATCTCATGCCGTCGCTCGATGCGGATAGCATGAGATGCGGCGGACGAAAGGTCCAGCAGCGTCTGCGACGCCGCCAGCGTCTCCTCGCTCTGGAGTTCTTCCGGGATCGCCTGTACCAGCGTCCGGAGTGCCTCGCGTAGATCCATCGCTTACCTCCCTTGAGATGCGTGCCGTCTGGCACGCAGCGCACGCCACGTGACAACTGTCACATGACGCACGCAGCGCGTCAGCTGCGACGATGCTCGTGCTGAGCCGGGCACTGCGCGAGCGGCCACACCTTGTCGGCGTAGCCCGTCCGGAGATGACGGGCGACGTAATCGGCGTTGCCGATATTGTGGACGATGGTGCCGGCGGCCAGCATCCCGATTCCGGTCTCGCGACTGCAGAATCGCAGCCCGGCAGCCAGCTCGGCCTCGTAGATCCGGGCGCTCCAGCGCTTGTGATCGGTGAGATAGTCCGCCAGTCCCGCCTCGGCCTGCCCGGCGGTGATGCCGTCCAGATCCCGGAAGGCGTTGCGCCTGAGGATCGTCTCGTTGACGTGCTGGACGGCCCATGCCCATTCCCGGTCGCCCGTCCAGGTGCCGTTGTCAGCGGCGATCGCCGCAGCGAGCGCGGTCAGCGCGGTATCGCGTCGGTTCATGCTTACCTCCCTTGAGATGCTCGTGCGAGCGCACGGGCAGCACCCCTCGCGAGGTCGCCCCTCGTGAAGGATGCTGCGCGTCTCTCACGCAATCTGGCTGACCGGCCCGCCTCGCGCGCGGACGCGCTGCACGAGCCCGGTGAGATCCTTCCTGGTCTCCCGGCTGACGACCGGCTGGCCGTCCAGGTCCAGGCAGGTCATCTCTCCGTTGCGATCGGTGATGACCAGGTAGTACCCGTCGTCGATCTCGTAGGTCGTGGTCCCGTAGCGCGTCGTGCGCGCCCAGGTGACCCGGAATCTGCTCATTCCTGCTTACCTCCTCTGGCTGCGCGGGTATCGCGCAGCACCGCCCGCGACGGATGTCGCGGGCGATGCAACGGTTACCCGCCGGTAACTCGCTGTCGCTGATCTCGCCCATGTCGATGAGCATCGCGCGGGCCTCGCCGGCGCGTGTCCTGCGCGACGCTGCGAGCTAGAACTCGTCGTCGTCGTCGTCGTCGTCGCTGCTGAGTCCCGGGTTGCCTGTGTCGAACTGGCGTTCGATTTCGGCCGGGGTGAATCCGGCTCCCTGAAGAGCGTCCCAGCTGGCCGGGCTCATGACTGAGCCTCCGGCCGGGCGTGCCGTCCGGTGGCGGGAAGCTGAGCCGCCGCGCGGGCGAGCAGCTCCTGCTCCAGCTGGCTGATCCGCTCCAGCAGCCTCTGACGGCTGACGCCGGCGGTCGTGGTCGTGGTCATTGCCCCTTACCTCCTTACTCTGCGTGATCGGTTGATCACACTAGACCGCTCCGGGGCGGCTGCCCCGGAACGATCTGGCGTGGTCAGGCCGTGACGGCCGAGGGCTCGCGGGCGGACGTGTCCGTGTCCGTGACCTCTTCCGAACTGGTGTTCGATTCCGGCGCGGGGGCCGGAGCCGGAGCCGGAGCCTCGGCGGGGACCGGGAACCCGAAACCGGGATCGTGGGCGCCCTGGTAGAGGGCCAGCAGCGAGACCGGCGCGGCGTTGATCTTGAACTTGCGGGTCAGGCCGCCGCGTCGCACCGGGTAGTGCGATCCGAGCCACGCCCCGGAGGCGTCCTCGGCCGCCTGGATGACGGCGCGACGATCCGCACTGGTGTTCGTATCCGCGACCCGCGAGTCGTGGATCATTTGCGCTAGGCGCACGCCGGTGCGCAGGATGGAACCGCGCATCATGCGCAATTCGTCGTACGATTTGTACGACGAATTAGTTTTCGAATTCGAACGGTAGTTCGAACCGGCGAGCTTGCCGGCGTCGTCCAGCACTGCACTGACCTGCGAGAATAGCGCAGCCAGTGGTTTATGAGCACCCTCCGTGACTGCTATACGGAGCGTAACCGGCGACCGATTCGTGCTGTCGTGCGTTGACCCGTCGTAACCGCCTGCTGCACCGAACGTAGCCGCCGCGATGGCTAGGTGCGCCACGGCACGAGCCGGACCGTTGCCGCTTGCGCCCGGGATCTCCCAGGTGAACTCGGAGATTTCGCCCGTGTGTTCGACGGTTGCGGCTAGTAGCGCAGCGTGCATGAGTGCTGACATCTTGTCATCCTCATTGTCACTCTGCGTAACCATGTGGAGAAGCGATTCAAAAGTCGCGTTCTCGTCCGTAACCGTGTCGTTCTGTGCGGTTGCCGGTGTGGTTGCCGGTGTGGTTGTGCGCTTACGTGATGGCATTTGCTTACCTCCGTTGGGTTGTGTTTCATTGCCCGAGCGGGCAACACCGAATACGTATTCCAATCATGATGATTGAAGATTGAAGATTGAACACGTGTTCGATGCAATTCGCTGGGAAATGGCGCGCTAAGAACGCGCGATAACGCGCGAGTCGACAGAATCGGATATGACATCGGTAATGGCGCTGATTGCGTCTGGATCACCGTGAAATCGGACGATATAACTGTCCGCAACTTCCCATGAAACCGCGCAATCGAAGATATCGATACCCGCTTCGCGCAAGACCAGCGCAGAAAGCAGATTCGATATCTCGTCAGAACTGAAACCGGGAAACAGGTCATTCGGGTCATCGTAAATCACGGTGACACTCGCCATGTCTGGCATGCCGCTTACCTCCTTGGAATTGCCCTAGCGGGCAACACGGTGCACACATCGTGCGCACCATGCAATTCGCTAGGAACACATGCACGCGCCATTCCTGGCACGCAGCGTACGGCATATCCCGCACACGTTCCGGGGGTCACGCATAAACCGCTTGTGATTCCCGGACAGCACCGCTACCGGCTTTCCGGATTCGTTGTAGCTGTTCGGGCGCGTGATTCCGGCGACTTCTAGTTCCGCTTGCCGTTCCGCAACTTGCGCAATAAAAAGTGCGTACGCCTGCGGCCCCATTTCCTCAAGCAAAGGATGCGGAGGGCGATCGGCAATCATGTGCGTCTTTCCAGCGCTACGGCGCTGGAGATTCACCATGCCATTCTCACGCCTGTTGAGCGCAATCTGACCGGCACGCCGCGATGCTTTCCACGGTTGCGTGATCTTGCTGGCCTTAGGTGCTTTACCTGGCTTTGCCATTACTTACCTCCTTGGCGCCCTAAACGAGCAACACAGCGCACACATCGTGCGCGCCATGCAATTCGTCAGGACTTGCCGGTAAACGGGTGATGATCCGGATAGGCGATATGCCCATCTCTACCACCCCCACCCGCATGCAAGAATGGCAACCGCGAGGATTGCCGCTATCGCGTAGGCGTGAATGACGTATTTCATTTCCCTTACCTCCGTTCGCGGGGGATTATCCGCGCGGAAAGCCAGATGGGCAAGATAACTGCAACGCTTGCGCGCTTTTTACGCAATTGCCCGGACTCACTTCGTCCGAATTACGGCAACAACCGAGTCCACCTGACTAACCGTGCGAATACGGGCCACATACGGCAAGCCGCATTAGTGAACCGCACCGCGTTCGCGGGGGATTATCCGCGCGGAAGGCCACGCCAGAATTCAGCGTGGCCAACCGTGCGAATACGGGCCACATACGGCAAGCCGCATCGGTGAACCGCACCGCATACCCAAAGGTAGGTAAGGTAAGCAATATGCGTCACTGCCAATGCCATTACGGGGGGTTCATGTTCCGCGCTGTAAAAGCCGCGCCCGTGCAATTCCACGGGACCTATCTACGGTATCCCTTTCGGGTGTTACCTCACCGTTGGCACTGGTGACCGCCTGGTAAACCAGGCGGATTAACGCTATTGATTGGCGGAATCGGCCACGGGCCCATGCAGCTTGCGAAACTACCGCGTACCGCATTTCGTGCGCCCACTACGTACCTTGCATTCTGCCCGCTTATGGCGTGGCCCAACTGCTTGCGCAGCCTGGTTGGACCATAAACGAGGTTTGGCCGACCCCTATGGTGTTATGCATTTCCCCAACACGCGGCCTAGGCGAAATGCCCTAGGCGGGGGGCGCGCCCCGTGGGGGCGGCGCGCCGTGCTTTGAATTTGTATTGCACTACACACACTGGTGTAAGGGCACCGAATTTGTCAACAGCCTGTTGCCATTCTGTTCCCCTTTCGTTATCGTTCTGTTACCTGCGCCCGTTGCGCGCCCCTGTAAGCCACCATAAGCCACGCGCCGGCGCGCCCTAGTACCTGCCACGGGGGTGTGCCCTACAGGCCCGCAGCGTGGCGCGCAGCGCCGTGCACGGGCACCTAGCGCACGGGCGCACCCGCCCCTGTGCGTGGCCAGGGTGCGCTGTGCTGGCCTGCCACGGGCAGGCCCATACCGGCGTACGGGTAGCGCCATGCAGGCTGGTACAGGCACCCAGCTGGCGCGCCTGGTAATAGTTGCTTAGGTTAAGCAACGTTCTGACCAGGCATTATGTGCATGTTAGTTAGGTGTGCTAACCATTGTGTGACCACTAGTTAGCACAACTAATGGTATTCATTAGCATTGCTAACATGTGTGCGCATGCGCCGGCACGCATATTAGTTAGCAATACTAACGAGCTGGCGCACTGGTTAGCGCGCCTAATGATATTTCATTTGCATTGCTAACGATATACGTTAGTTAGTGATGCTAACGATCCGTCCGCACGCGTGTTCGAACTATTGTGTACTGATCAGTACACAATAGTGGCTTTTTTCGAATTTGTACCCCGGCAATCTACCCCCCGCACCAGCCCCCTCCCCACACCCCCTAAAGCTCGAAAACATTTTCGAATTTTCCACCTCACCAGCCCCCCCGCCCCATCCTCCAAAGTTCGAAAACATTTTCGAATCCGCCGCACCGGCCCGCCATGCTATGCTGGCCTTATGCACATACGCCTGGCCGCTGTCACCATCCTCACCGACGCTTCCGCTCGCGTCCTGCTCGGCATCCGAGGACCCGGCACCGGTGCCGGACTCTGGGGTCTGCCGGGGGGTCACTGCGACCCTGGCGAGTCTCCGCGCGCCTGCGCCGCGCGTGAGCTGACCGAGGAGACGTCTCTCCGCGCGCACCCGGACGCTCTGACGTTCGCCCTGGTGTCCGGCCGACCGGCGTTCACCGTCCCGGACACCACCTACATCGAATTCATTTTCGAATGCTCGCGCGTCGCCGGCACGCCCCGGGACACCCCCGAGATGCACAGCTGGACCTGGTTCTCCCCGGCTGCGCTCCCGCCTGCCGCTGCGATGTTCCCGCCTGCCCGGGGGGTCATCACCGCCTGGCTCCAGGGGGAGCGCTGCGCCTGGCGGACCGCCTCCGACCCCGCCCTCAATCCCGAACACCAGTTCTACACCGTCCCCGGGCATCAGTCCGGGACATGACACACCTGGTTCTGTGACCGGGGGGTCCAGGGGGGATGCTCCGGCTCTCGTCAGCTCCAGCGCAGACGACTCACGGGTACCTGGTATCCGGCGCACCTGGCCCTGCGTCTGCCGATCGCCGGGCCAGACCGTAGATCCACTCTCCGGGGTATGCCGGATGCCCGTAGCCGACGCGACCGGCGAGCTCGGTTTTCCTCACATCCGTCCGCCACGGACGAACCGTCAGCGTGATGACCTCGCAGTCGGCCGCGTCCAGGATAGTCCAGAGCTCAGCTGGCTGATGATACCGGAAGTAGCGCGGGGCTCCGAGCCGGGCGGTCTCGTACTCGTCGCCGTCGCCGCGACGCGTGCAGAACGCGAAGACCCCGCCGGGCCGGAGGACCGACCGGATCCACCCGAGCGCGATGCGCAGCTCCCGGATGGTGAAGTGATGCAGGACCGCCGCCGCCAGAACTCCGTCGAATCGATGGTCGACGGGCGGGTCCGTCAGGACATTGATGCTCCAGACGTCCTGTCCCTGAGCGCGAAGATAGTCCGCGAATGCCGGGGTGACGTCGCTGCGCTGCACGTCCGCGCCGAGCTGTTCCAGCACGCGAGCATCGCGTCCGTGAGCGGAGCCGATCTCCAGCACGCGCGGACGTCCGGCATCGGGTCCGCCCGACGTGAGCTCCTGACAGAAGTCCGTCAGCCACAAATCATACCAGGGAGGATATGTGACTGAGACACTCCGCGCGATGTACGCGGCGGCATGTGCCTGATAGGTCTGAAGAGTGACGACGGACGGATCGGGACTGTTCATGAGAAGCCTTTCGTCTGTAGAACTGATGTTCGATAACTGCCAGGCGAGCGACCCGGACTGACAGCAGGTGGTGCAGGCCCCCGGGACACTGGTCATCGACACCGCCGGCGACATCCTGGCGTTCAACACACCGTACGGCAACACGACGATGGCCATCGTGCAGTCCGAGTACTTCATGATCTATCAGGACAGCGGTGCGTCGCAGGGCGTGCCGATCTTCACGTTCAGCAACGGCGTGTATACCGATCCGTTCAGCAACACCATCGGCGGCGGTTTGTTCCTCGGTCAGGTCGGGACGCCGACCACGTCGCCGACTGCGGGCATCCAGCTGTACGTGGATGCGTCCGGGAACCTGAAGGCGCTCACGCAGGACGGGAACACGCGGACCATTGCTGCGGTGTGAGCGTCAGCGCTTTGTTTCGTGGACGGATAAGACGTCGTCCTGAGATCTCCTCAGACACCATGCGCACTGACACGTTCAGTCTAGCCTAGCCTGTCCTGTCCCATCCTTGTCTTTCCAAGCCACTCCCTGAGTTACGCTGTGTAACTATCGCCTACCTGGCTAGGCGATGCTACCAGTGCGTCCGCTCGTGACGTCCGCGCAGCTGCTCGTCCGTCGGGACGACGGGGAGCTTGTCGCTGAGATGCCACAGGACGCACATGCTGGCGAGATCCACTGCGGCGTACAGGAACTGGAACGGGAGCTGTCGCAGGACGAACTCCATCAGATCGCCCAGACCGATGAGTCCCTGGATGCCTGCCAGGACACGAAGCAGGAGGATGCGTGCATTCATGATAGCGGAGTGACCTTCCTGGGGGTGGAGCGCGGTCGGATGGGGATCTGCATCGCTACGATGTCGCGATGCACCTGCGTGTAGCTGACGCCGGTCGCAGCGGCGATGGCACGCATGCTGTAACCGAGCGCGTACATGCGCTGGACGGTGAGCTGTCGACTCACCTCCCGGAGCCGGACGGTCCAGTACGCGAACGCGGTCGCGTTGCCGTCCGGATAGCCGCGCATCGGTCCGGCGAGATAGATCTCCATGCAGCTCCTTCATCGATCGAACTGATGTTCGTATCAGTCGAGCATCCAGGTGAGCGTCGCATCCGCGTGCGCGACGGTTGTGTCGAGTACCGGCAGAGACGCTACTTCAGCCGACAGCAGCAGCCCGAGCTCGGTGCAGCCGAGGATCACGCCGTCGCATCCGGCGGCGGCCAGACGTCCGGTGACGTCGCGCAGCTTGTCCCGGCTCTCCTCGGAGATAACGCCCCGGCAGAGCTCATCATAGATGATCCGGTCCACCATCTGACGATCCGGCTCGTCAGGAATCGTGATCGTGAGATCACGTTCTGCGAGCGCATCTCGGTAGAACTGGTGTTCCATCGTGTAGCGGGTTCCCAGCAGTCCCGGACGAGTCATATCGCGTGTGCGAGCGGCAGCAGTCACAGCATCGGCGATATGCAGCACCGGTATCGCGACTGCCGTCGCGATCTGAGAGTAGACGCGATGCATCGTGTTCGTGCAGATGATGAGTCCCTCTGCGCCGGCATGCTCCAGATTGCGTGCGCACGTGGCCAGATAATCCCCGGCGAGTTCCCACTGCCCGGACGTCTGGAGATATTCCACGTTCGCGAAGTCGACCGACAGCACGATGCAGCTCGCGGAATGCAGCTCGCCGAGCCGGGTCCGGACACCCTCGTTGAGCAGACGATAATAGACGGCGGTGCTTTCCCAGCTCATGCCGCCCAGCAGACCGATCGTTTTCATGAATCCGTCCTTCCGTTGTCGAACTGATGTTCGGGAAGCAGGGTCGCTGCGCGACCCTGCACCCCGCCTGGTAACGCTCGCCGCCGGACCGGCAGCGACATCCCGCGTCCCGGTCTGCGCGAGCAGCCGAGCTTGTGCGCGTGACGCATCTGGCATTCCGGGCAGCGTCCGCGCACCCGGAACCAGACCGCCCGGACGCGCTCACTCCAGCTGAGCCCGGTCATCCCGGCCTCCTGTCGAACTGATGTTCGTATCCGGGCCGGGATCGGCCAGGTCGCGATCGCTCCACAGCGTCACCCGGGTCTCGCGCTGCTCCAGCAGCGACGGCAGCCGGTACCAGGCCACCCGGATGGTGTACCGGCCCGTTCCCTCCGTCAGGACGGTCCAGCCCCGCACCGTCCGGGGGACGCTCACCTGCGTGAGCGGCATATCCGGGCGCGCGCCCGGTCCCGGGGTCCGGTCGGAGCGTCCGATGTGAATCCATTCTCCCGAGTACCCGTAGATGTCCGGGTACTTCTCCCGGGTCTGAATCTCCAGGATCCACACATCGTCGCGCTCGAAAATCAGATCGACGCCCTCGACGTGAATCTCGCCCTGCTCGACCTGGATTTCCCGGTCGGGGGCGCGGGGGATGCCGTCAGTCATGTCCTCGTTCCTTCCTCTCAGACGTGATTCCGGGGAATGCCGAGCAAGTCCAGCGCCTGCTCCAGCAGATCCTCCGGGTGCATCTCGAAAACAGTTTCGTAGTCGTCGCCGGCTGTCCGGTGCACGACTGTCTGATCGTTGTCGATCCACAGCACGCAGTCCCGGTCCAGCTTTCCCGTCTCGTACGCGGCATGCAGCTCCGCCAGCGTCGCATAGCGCATCATGCGTTCCTCCTCCATCACTCAGGGGAGGCCCCGGGCCGGGGCCTCCCCGCCACCTGGCTCCTCCTCACCGGTCACGCCCGTCCCGCACCACGGGGACCAGGCGGCCCACGTCGTGCGACCATCCGGCAGCGAGACCGACTGCTCCATCCACAGATGCCCGCGCGTCCAGCAGTCCAGACCCGGAACATCCGCCCACAGACCCGCAGGCGCGTCCATCACACCCGCTCCTGACGCTGCGACCAGCGACGCAAACGCTCCAGATCCCGCTCATCCGCCAGCTCGCGCGTTGCGGCATGCAGCAGCTCCGACCAGCGTCCGCGCTCCTCATTGCAATCCGGACAGCTCAGCGCATAGGCACGCTCCCCGGGCAGATGCAGCAGCGGACGACCATCCGGATACCGGGACCGGTCATTCAGATGATCAATCGTCGCGAAATCCGCCGGAGTATCACGCGTGCGACCCGCCATCCGCCGCTCCATGTGCAGCGCCAGCGGCATCCCGCACCACCAGCACGACGGATCCTCCTCGAACAGCCGGAGCAGTCTGCGACGCATCCGGGAAGTATCCGTCATCGATCCTCCGCATCCTCATGCGATTCCGTCGTCCAGACCCAGCGGAGGATCTGCACATGCCAGCCCAGCGGACTGCGTCCGGCTCCCAGCGCGACATACCCGGGTGCGGTCGTATAGCGACGCCAGCTCATGCCGGCTCACTGTGCCAGATGACATGCAGCGGCGGCCAGTCCGTCCAGCGGGGCCGTCCGCGCACCCAGTCACCCAGTATCATGCGACCGTCCCGGCTCGTCTCCCGGAACGTCCACCAGGTCAGACCGCTGACATGCAGCTCCAGACGTCCGCACTGGAATTCGAGACGATTCGGCTCGCTGAACGGAGCATTCAGCCCGGCATGCAGCCACAGACGCGCAGCCCGGGGACGCATGACCGGCGGCACATTCATCATCACGCATGCGCCCCACGGGAACGCAGGATTCACGTCGGCATGCAGCTCCAGCCAGCGCGTCCGCACACGGATGCACGGCACCCCCGCGTACGCATCGACGGAGAACACACCTGGTGGTGCAGCGGGGGTCCGGGGGCGGGGAATATCCGTCATTCGCTCGCTTTCTTCTGTTTCAGGTACCAGGCTTCCAGCAGCTCTTCCGCTCGCTCCAGCTCCTCCAGCGCCTGCGCGCCGTGCAGCGCGCAGATGACGGCATCCGCCTCGGCCCGGGTCAGCGCCTGCGCATCAGTCCACGTGCAGCCGCTGGAGCTGTGCGGAGGCGGATGACCCGGCTCCTGCGTGCAGATCGCGCCGTGCTGACAGAACGACTGACAGCACAGCTCATCAATCAGTCGCACTCCGGATTCTCTTCCCGCTTTCCCGCCGCGCGTCGCGCACGCGACAACGGACCCGGCTGATTCGGATTCGGCTGATGCCATCGTCGCGACCGCGACCCGTCATCCCGGTGCAGCTGCCGCAGATACGGCTCTATCTGCCGGTACGCGCTCGCGCGCCAGCGACCCGGATTGCGACGACTCATTCCTCCTCCTCATAGAACGGCAGCGGCGCGAGCCAGTAGTACACCGTGATCCCGCTGCGCTCCCGGCTACGCGACTCCCCCGCCTGCGACCCGTCCGGATACGACGCTCGCCAGACAATCTCATCCTGACCCGTCAGCCTGCGGATCTCATTCGCACGCCGACGAGCTGCCCCGGGCGATCCGCAGACACACAACGTCACCGGATCGCCATACGCGCCGATCTGCTCCGACAGCGTCCACACCGTCCGGTCAGACATCAGCATCACCTGGTCCCGGCCGGGGGTCCGGGGGAAGCAGCATCTCTGTCTGCATGCGACGCAGCTGCGACGCCGACCGGGGACGCACGGGGATGACCGTCCCCAGCAGCCGGAACTCCGCCGGATACGCGCGCGCAGCCGCCTGCGCCAGGATCATCCGCTGCACCACGTGAATCGCCGCACGCGCCTCCGCCAGATCCCCCTCGCGATTCGGACCCTGAGGGACCAGCAGCTCCAGCCTGGTGTAGCAGCCGCCCAGCTCCTGCACCAGCGCACGCTCAGCCGGGGTGAGCACGTCATCCGTCATGACTCCTCCTCAGAGATCAGCCAGTCACGCAAGCGCCGGATCTCCCGGACCAGCGCCTCACTGTCCACGTACGGCTCGTGCACGTGCGAGCACTGCGGGCGCTCCGGCTCCGGCAGCAGGTCACCTGCATGATGCATGTGATGAGCCGCCGTCCAGCGCTCCAGCCGGGCTAGCACCTTCGCGGCGAGATCCTTCTCATTCATCCGGCTGGCCCGTCGAGATAATCCCAGACCTGCTGATCCGGATCCGGCCCGACCTGCCGGTCCTGACCCCAGTCAGGTTCCGCCTCGGCGGCGAGCCGGGGAGCCGGATTCGGACGATGCGCATCGTCGCTGACCGACATGTCCTCGCCAGGATCATCGGCAAACGGCCAGCCCGCATCCGGGAAATGCTCCTGCATCCACTCCGGCGTGACCGGGATGTGCCCGACGGACTCGTCCAGCTTCCACGTCCCGAATCCCGAGGCCATCCACTGACCCAGCCGGTGCAGCTGATGTCCCAGCGACCGGTCCGCGATGCCGTGCTCATCACGCGGACCCCAGCGCACATGCCACAGCCAGTCCGGCGGACCGAGCAGCAGCGAGCACACCGGACCGGAACGCTCCGGCGTGCAGCGCCACTCCAGGATGCCCGCCCCGATCTCCTCCAGCAGCAGCGCGTGCAGCGGCTGATAGTACAGCTCGATGGTCGTGCCGCGATCCTGCTGATGCGTCAGCCGGGCACGCAGGATGCCGCCGTTGTTATTGCTCACCTGTCACAGCTCCCCGGGATGTCGTCGTCATGCAGCTCCGCGAGAATCTCCGCGAGCCTGGTCGTCCCCTCCGGGGTCCGGGGATCCGCCCGGACGGTCCGCCAGGTCACCTTCCCCAGACCCCGGGGCAGCTCCTGACCCGGCCGGAGCACCGTCACGACGGGCTTCTCCAGCATGATCGCCAGACCCAGCTCCACGCAGAACCTCACATCCGGGGTGGTCTCCGGCACCATCAGCACCACGTACCGGGACGTGGTCATGGCAGGCAGCGTCTTCACCTGCACGTGGGAGACAATAGCCTCCCACTCCGCCCGCTCCTGCGGGGGCAGCTCGTCTATCCAGCTGGCCACCGGACTCCTTCCTGTTCCTGCGCGCCGGGCGCGCGCTTACCGCCAGCTTACCACCCGGGGCCGCATGCGGGGCGGTAAAAATAAGGTTGCGCGGCAGGGGGCGCGGGGGGTATAGTCAGACCTGTGACCGCAGGGAAGTGCAGTTTCCTTCCGTGTGTCCCAACCGAAGAGAAGCGGCTCCCGGCGGTCACGTGAAACTTGAGAACTCAACTGACGCATCACATAAGCTCTCCTCCGATGCGCAGGCAGGCGGGTACTTCGGCAACGCACATGTCTCAGGAACATGCAATTCCTGGTTCAAGCCCAGGTCGGCGCTCCGGCGTCGATAGCGTAATTTCCCCGCAAGGGGAGTCCCGCAGCCGCTCAGTTCACGGAGGAGACCCCCGGATCCTCGCAAGGGGGTCCGGGGGACGAGCCTCTCCGATGCGCAGTCAGCGAGATACTTCACTGGTAATGAAAAGGTTACAGGTTCGAGTCCTGCCATTCCTCTCGGGGAATGTAGCTCAAATGGAAGAGCATTTCTCGCAGACGATCAGTTCACGGAGAGGACCTTACTGCGCGATCCCGTCCCGTCCATCACAATGCGGGCACCTGTTTCAGCGGGATCGCGTTTAACGTCCGGCGCGCAGCAGACGGGGTTTTTCTGAGGGGTTAGACCTCGCCTGCGCGCCGGATCACACGTCAGCCAGATGCGCAGCATGCGGGTACTTCGAGTTGCGGAAAGCTCACCATCTGTCCCGCGTGCGACCCGGTACACTGGCTGACCCGGCGCGGGGTAGAGGAGTTCGGTCGTCCTCGTGGCGCTCATAACGCCGAGATCGCAGGTTCAAATCCTGCCCCCGCTACGAGATCCTCCGCGTCTTCCCTCCGGGGGACGCGGGGGATCTTCCACCCAGGAAGGATGTCATGCCACCCAAGCGAAGCAAGAACACTGTCGCCAAGGCGACCCGTGCTGCCAGCTGGGCACGCGGCAAGGAGCGCAGCCAGCGGCGGATCTCGGAGCAGACTGCGGCCGCGCGACGCAATCGCGAGACCCGCGCAGCGGGCCTCGCCACCCCCTGGCAGCAGGCACGCGCCGTGCGTCGCGCGCGCCGGGCCGAGGAAAGGAACGCAGCGAATGACTAAGACGGATGCAGCGGCAGCAGCCCGGGAGATGCTCCGGATGCTGGACGACGGCCGGGGCTGGTGCAAGCAGACCTACTTCCGGCGCATCAAGGACCCGGATACCGGGCAGCTCGTGGGTCAGTACTGCCTGCAAGGGGCGCTGCATAGTCTGCTGGGCGTGCAGACCTGGGCAGCCGTGGACACGAGGAACGCGATTGTCAGTATCCTCGCGGAGCAGTACCCGGAGCGTCTCGACCCGCGATGGCTCACGATCCCCAGCTTCAACGATCACGAGGCCACCACCTGGGACGACGTGCGCGTCGTCCTGGAGAAGCTCGTCGCACGGGAGGACGCGTGAAGCGGAACCCGCACGTCGCGGAGGACATGCTCGCGTACCTGGGCGACCCCGGGCACTGGATCCAGGGCAGGTACGAGATGAGGGAGCAGCGCTGTCTGCTCGGAGAACACGGCGCAGCCGCCTACAGCAACGCGAATCACTGGGCCGGACGCACGCGGCGACCCGGGAATTCCCGGCTGCTCAGGCAGCTGGCGAGCATCATCCAGGAGCAGTACCCGGAACGTCTTGAGTGCCTGCGCGGCATCGGTGAGGTCATCGCGGGGTTTAACGATCACCCGGAGACCCGGCATGCCGAGGTTGTTGCCGTGCTGGAGAAGCTCGTCGTCCGGGAACAGGAGGACGCGTGACTGAAACGAGGACGGAGCACGCTCAGATCGCCCGGGAGATGCTCGATCTGCTAGATGAGGGACGCAGCTGGCTCAAGGGCAGCGTATCCGATGCGAGCCGGCAGCGTCGCTGCGTGCTCGGCGCGTATCAGCGAGTGATCGAGCTGCGACGGGGGGTCTGGGGGGGTGACTGGTGGACACCGTTCGTGGCGGCGCTGGAGCAGACGGTACATGAGCAGTACCCGGAGCGCACGCGACGTGCCGCCTCCTTGTTCTGGGCGAACATGATTGATCCGGCAGCGATCAGCTGGTTCAATGACCATGAAGACACCACCTGGGATGATATCCGGGTGGTGCTGGAGAAAATGGCGGTGCAGGAATGAACGAGACGGAAACCGAGATCGCGGTGCTCCGGGAGATGCTCCGGTGGCTGCGCGATCCGGAGCACTGGGTCAAGAAATCGTACATGAGCCTGGGGCGCATGTGCCTGACGGCTGCTCACGGGTCGATCTGCTATCAGAATCCGTTCTACTGGATGACCTGGCGTGACGGGGAAGGACCCTCACTGTCGCTCCGGACGCTGGCGGACGTCATCCGGGAGCAGTACCCGGAGCGGGCACCCGTGCGGCAGGGTCCGGGACTGCGGCCGGCAGGGGAGATCGTCCTGTTCAACGATCATCCGGACACCGTGCACGCCGATATCATCAGCGTGCTGGAGAAGTCCATCGCGCGCCTGGAGGAAGCCGCATGACCATCAAGGACGAGGCGGAGCAGATGCTCCGGGTACTGCCCGGTCCGGGACAGTGGATGCGCTGCGGATTCTCCTCCGGTTCGCGTCGGTGCCTGATAGGGGCGTATGCTCAGGCAACCGGGGACATTGCTATGGATCTGGTGTGGGGTCGCACTCCCTCGCGATGCGAGGAGATCCCGTATCTCCAGCTCCTGGCGGGCATCATCCGGGAGCAGTACGCCGAGCGCGTGGCGCTCTGCGAGGACGTGACCAATACGATCATGGGGTTCAACGACAGCGCGTGCACCCGGTACGCGGATGTGCGCGTCGTGCTGGAAAAAGCGCTCGTGCGAGCGCAGGAACAGGAAGAGTGATGACAGAACCAGGCTATGCGCACTACATCGGGCTGTTCGACCGGTCCGGATCCATGGACGGCATCCGGGAAGAAACCGAGAACGGCATCCGGGCGTTCTTCGATCAGCAGCGCGATCTTCCCGGCAAGGCGACGGTATCCGAATACCAGTTCGATTACGAGCCGGAGCTGATATGCAGCTTCGAGGACCTTCTCAATCTGCGACCCTACAAGCTCGCGCCGCGCGGCAGCACAGCGCTCCTGGACGCCATCGGCTACGTCCTGGATCATGAGGGACGCAAGCTGGAACTCCTGCCGGAAGAGATGCGACCCGAGCAGGTGTTCTTCCTCATCGCTACCGACGGGAAGAACAATTCCTCGCGCAACTTCGGGCTCACGGACATCCGGGCCAGGCTCCAGCATCAGCAGGACGTGTACAAGTGGGAAATCGTGTACATGGGCGCGAACGTGGACGCCTTCGAGGAGGGGAATGCCATGAGCATCCCGAGCACCAGCACGCTCCAGTACGCGAACACCACGACAACGGAGGCATACAAGATGTCCGGCGGGGCGGTGCGACGCAGCCGGATCAGCGGACAGTCCGTCAGCTACACTCCGGAAGAACGCGAGCAGGCGAAGGGCGAGTCCTGATCCGCCCCTACGTCGAATGGCCACGCGCAGTAATCGACGGACGACGGATCCGCCGGGTGGAAGATGTCGATCTTGCACCCGGCGGTCCGCTTGCAGAAGGGACTACGATGAAACTGAATCAGCCAGGGACCCGCGCGGGACGCGGACCTCTGGCAACGGAAACCGTCAGCTCAGTCAAGACGCACGAAGACGGCACCGGCTATCAGCGCGATGAGCGCTCGCAGCTGTTCCTGCTCGCCACCACGACGTTCGCAGGCGAGGGCAGCTTCTACGAGAGCGCTGCCGTCAGCGACGAGCGACTCAAGACCCTGACGCGCACGCTCGCGATCACGACGGACGGCTGGACGTGGCTCTGCGGATTCCTGCCGTGGCTGCGGAGCGACGGCAGCATCCGGACTGCATCGCTGATCTGCGCCGCCGAGGCGGTAGCGGCCCGGATCGCGGAACGGAAGCGTCTGCTTCGTGGGGAACCTGCGACCGGAAGCTACGAGATTCTCGACACGCAGGGTCCGCCCCTGACGCACCGGCAGCTGATCGCAGTCGTCTGCCAGCGCGCCGACGAGCCCTGCGAGATGCTGGCTTATGCGCTGGGGGTCTGGGGGCGCGCGCTGCCGCTGCCGGTCAAGCGAGGCATCGCTGATGCAGCGGTGCGGCTGTGGAACGAGGCTGCCGCGCTGCGCTGGGACAAGCCGGGGAACGCGGTGCGCTTTGCCGACGTACTGGAGCTCTGTCACCCCCGGACCGGAGCAGACTGGCAGAATGTCATGTTCCGGGATCTGATCACGGAACGCAAGGGCCGGGACGACTACGAGCCGGACCGGCTGCTCCGCAAGGTGCGAGCACGCTGGCTGCTCAACCAGCAGCAGCCCGCCGGACGACACGCCATCGCGCGGCACGCGCTGGACGGCGACATGCAGGACCGGAAGCTCATCGACGACGCGGCAGTCGGTCAATGGGAATGGACACGAAGCTGGCTGGGTGAAAGGTGACATGGAACCAGATCGCCCCCCGGAGCTGATTGAAGGGCCGGGGGTGCAGGGGGAGCCGAAGGAGCTGCGCTCTGCCCTGCGCCTGACTCCTGCCGAGCAATGGCAGCTCATGATCCCGCAGATGGGCTACATGGCGCTACTGAGACAGCTGCGCGCGTTCGACAAGGCCGGAATCCCGGAATCCGTCGCGAACAAGGTCGCGCAGCGGATTGCCGATCCCGCGCAGGTCGCACGCTCGCGACAGCTGCCGTTCCGGTTCTACTCGGCGTACATCAACGCGCCGTCGCTCCGCTGGGGGCAGGCACTGGAGCAGGCTCTCCAGGCGTGTCTCCCGAATGTCCCCGAGCTGCCCGGCCGGACGCTGATCCTGATCGACACCTCCGGCTCGATGGAGAGCTTCCTCTCCGAGCGACCCGACTCCCGGCCCCGACGGGGGAAGGGCCGCCGGGGCGGCAGCCCGGACGAGCCGCCGCCCGTCCGGCCGATGCGCGTCCAGGCAGCCGCTCTGCTCGGGCTGGCGCTCGCGCTGAAGAACCCGGAAGCTGTAGATGTCTGGGGTTTCGCTGACGGGCAGTTCCGGGTCACGGGCATCGGGCCGGGTCAGTCCCTGCTCAAGGCGGTGGAGGCGTTCAGCCGGTGCACCGGCAACGTCGGGCATGGTACGCAGATCGCGCTGGCGGCCCGGATGTGCTACGGCGCGCACGACCGGGTGTGCATCTTCACGGACATGCAGACCTTCGGGCCGGGCGGAGGATTCGGCTTCTACAGCTCCTACGGCGTCGGGGATGTCAGCGCGGCGGTGCCTGCGCGGGTGCCGGTCTACGCCTTCAACCTGGCGGGCTACGAGGCGTCGGCTATGCCCGTCGGCGGGGGCAACCGTCACGAGCTGGGCGGTCTCTCGGACGCGACGTTCACAATGATCCCGGTTATCGAGGCCGGGCGCTCGGCGCGCTGGCCGTGGGAACAAGCAGCATGACGCGCGGGGACCGCTATACTGTAAGCAGCATGCGGTCCCCGCATTATGAGGAGGAAAGCAGTGATCCAGGACATCGAGACCACCCCGCTGCGCGGCAGGCGCGTGATCTGGACCGGCAGCAATCAGGATGAGATGCGCGAGGTGGCGGGCTACCGGTTCCAGGGCGTGTGGGAGTCCATGGCACTTGTTGCCAGCATGGCAGGCGATACTACGCATCTGCCCGTCGGCTGGGCGGTGCAGGTCTTCGAGAACGGCAACTGGGTCTCCGGGCCGGAAGTCACGCTGAGCGCTTACACGCAGCTGCGCGTCCCGCAGGACGCATGACCGGCACTCAGGAAGGAACCGAATGAAAGACGCTAACACGGCGGTGGTGCTCGATCTGGATAGCACGCTTGCCGACGTCCGGCACCGACGTGGTCTGCTGCCGCTCGTGAATCCGGCGAGCACCTGGGAGGAGTACTCGCTCGCCTGCGACGGCGACAGCCCGATCCCGGAAACATTCGCCCTGATGAACGCGCTGTGGCCGCTGCATCAGATCCACATCATCAGCGGGCGGCACGAGATCGCGATGGACAAGACGGTGCGCTGGCTGGCGCACTGCCGGGGCCGGTACGACTTCCTCCAGCTGCGCACCGACGGTGGTCAGGGGGGATGGACCGCCAACGGCCGGTTCAAGGTCGACTACATCTCGCAGCTGGAAGATTCCGGCGTGCGTGTCCTGCTGTACGTGGAGGACTACCCGGATGTTGTCCAGCAGGTCCGGGTCGAATGCGAGATCCCGGTCCTGCATGTCCGCACGGCCAGTGCGGAGGACAACATCCCAGATCCGGGCCGGTGACGCGTGATCTGGTGCTTTCTCTCGGTGCTCCAGGTGGGTGTCTACGGCTGGTTTGCGCGCTGCCAGATGCAGGATCCGGGAAGCTATCGAGCGTGGGTGGCTGACGGGGCAGCGTCGATTGTGACGCTGGGAACCGGGGTTGCTCTCAGTACCACCGGTTACCCCCTGCTGCGTGTCTACGGCGCAGGGATGGCCTTGTTCGCGATATTCCTGCTCAGGCGCTGGTGGAAAAAGCGCCCGCCGCGTCAGCGCACGGGCGCTGGCGCTCTGCTCGGCGCGAAGTCTCGCGCGATGCGCGAGGCCGTGCTTCGCAAGATGCGTGAGGCCGGGGACGGTCTGCGACGGCCCCTGCCGGTGCCCGCGTGAGCGCGGCGGCTACCGGTCTGCTCGCGCTCATTGCATGCCTGACGCTTCGCTACGGCCTGAACCTGATCCTGTCTCGCAGGGAGCTGCGCAGACGCGTGCTGGATCTGTGCGATGCGGTGGTGCGGGGCCTGAATGACAGGGAGAATCCAGACGGGGCGCCCGTGCAGGGCGTGACGCATGTGGTCAAGACCAGGACCCGGCCTGCCTACTGGATAGCCGTCCGCGCGGCACGCGGACGTCCCGTGCATGTCTGGGGCGGCTGGACCTGGCATGCAGATGTAACACGCATCACGCCGGACGTCGTGCAGAAGAGAAAGCGAGTGCTATAGTAACCACGTGACGGATGATCTGCACGCGCAGCTCGCGGACTGCATTACGCAGATCATTCCTGTCGTCCGGCAGCTTCAGATGGCTATGCTGCGTACCTCCGTCCCCGCCGGGACGGGGGTGCGCGTGCATGCGGGGACTGGCAGCCGACCCCCCTGGAATGGCGCGGCGGCTCTGACCGTGCTCGAATTGCATGCGCTGGTCCGCGCCCTGGAAAAGGAGCTGCGCGACGCACGCGGACTGTCCGCGCGTCTGCGCGGCAGCAGCGACGCGAATACCGAGGCGGCCCTGAACGCCATTCCTGATCTGCTGACCGCGCTGCCCGTCCCGGAGGGAGCGCGCGTGCTGCGCGTGCTGACACGCTGGCTGCGCGGCGCACGGACCGTCCTGGGGGATCTGGAGCTGCCGCGCCGGCTGCCGCGTGTCAAGGGCGCAGGTGAGCCGCGCTGTCCGTTCTGCACATTCCAGACTCTGCGGATGTGGGCGCTGGAAGGCATTGTCCGATGCTTGAATCCGGTGTGCACGGATGCAGAAGGGCGGCATCCCGTGGCGAGAATGGAATTCAGCTCCTTTACCGGGGAGCTGGAGCTTATCTGGCAAGATGGAGGGGTAGGACTGTCATGAGAACCTTCCGGGGCTACCGGCCCGCCCCGCCGGAGGAGTACACGGCGAAAGGCATCACCAATAATGGCGAGATGCCCGACTACGAAGGCATCATGTTCAGCGACGGGACGCTGTGCGTGCGCTGGCTGACGCAGTACCGGTCGCATTCAGTGTGGGAGAGCTGGGAAGCGTTCTACCATGTGCACGGGCATCCCGAGTACGGGACCCGGATCGAGTGGGACCGTGAGCGCTGATCGTGAGCTGGTCCGGATGCGAGCTGCCGCTGATTGACGGCGACTGGCAGGGACTCTGGACCACAGCCGAGGCGGCGGCGCTGCTGGGGCCGCCCGTGCTGACCGAGCGTCAGGTCCGGGAGATGGTCCGTCAGCAGGGGGTGCGTCCCGCCGGACGCCGGAAAGACAGCGGAGCGTCCCGGCGCTACCTGCGCGTCTACCGGGTACCGGAGCTTATCCGCGCCTACGACGCGTTGGCGACGCCCGCCGCGTAGCCAACCGGTCAGCCTCGCAAGAAGCGAGGCTGCTACCTGCGGAAACAATAATTTTTTGCGTTTTGCTGCGGCGCGGTTGCTACCGCTGTAAAGTACGTGGCATACTAATGCCAACGGGCGAGCTGTCTTTGCTGCCGGGTTGGCGTTAGTGCCAGGCCCCGGCCGCAGCGCATCTGCCCTGACCCTGCCGACAGCAGCGGAACTCCCGGGACGCAGAAGTTCCCGCGCAGCGCGCGGGAACTGACCAGGAGCATCCACGGATGTCGGTACTGCGTGTTTCCAGCGTGACGGCCGGCCTCGCCAGCATCCTCATGATGGCGATGGCATTCGCAAGTTCTCCGGCTCACGCAAGCGTCCGGCCACAGACTGCGGTGCACACCACGACCCTGGACGTCCAGGGGGTGCAGCGCGACCGGACGAGCTTGTCAGCAGGTCCGCATGTGAAAATCGTCGTCAGCGGTAACACGCTGAGCGGCATCGCTGAGCAGAAGTACGGCAATCCGGCCTGCTGGCCGGGTGTCTACGATGCGAACAAGAAGACGATCGGGTCCGACCCGGACGTCATCACCGTCGGGGAGCGGCTGACCCTGCCCGCTGCCTGCGACACCACCCCGCCCGTTGAGGTGACCGCCGTCGTGAAGAAGACGGTCCCGGTGCACAGCGGCGCGACGGAGACTGTATCTGCGGCCAGGAGCGGCAGCTTCTACGCAGACGTCCTGACCAGAAGCCAGGTCGAGGCGCTGTGGGAGGACGAGGGCGGTCCGGCCGGTGATGCGGTCGAGGCGGCGGATATCGCCTACTGCGAGTCCGGCTGGAACCGGTTCGCTTACAATCCCTCGGGAGCGACGGGCATCTGGCAGATCCTGGGCGCTGTCGCACCCGGGAACCTGACCGACCCGTACGTCAACGCCCGGAATGCAGTCGTGAAATTCGACAATGCCGGGCATTCCTTCGCGCCATGGGTGTGCAAGGCGTAACAGGGTTACGCTCGCAGGGCGAGCGCACCTGGTACAACTGAATACGCCGCACACCCTCGCAGGACCCGGTACTCTGTGCCGGGTCCTGTGCTATGCTCAGGAACGTGGATAAGATCGAGCGCGTGAAAATCACCCGGCTGAAGCCATTCCCGGGTAATCCCCGCCGGGGGAACACGGAGGCGATCGCCGCCTCCTTGCAAGAGCACGGCCTGTACAAGCCGCTCATCGCGCAGCGCAGCACCGGGCACGTGATGGTCGGGAACAACACGCTGGACGCCGCGCAGCAGCTCGGCTGGACCGAGATCGACGTCATCTACAAGGACGTCGACGATGACCGGGCGCAGCGCATCATGCTGGTGGACAACAAGACCAGCGACGAGGCCGACTACGACATGGTGCTGCTGTCAGTCCTCATAGACGCGCTGGAAAATGACTACACCGGCACCGGGTACGACCCGGAAGAAGCCGAGCAGCTCATCGCCCTGCGGCATGCGCTGGCAGCCGACGGGGAAGCCGCCGATGAGCTGATCGAGCTGACCGAGGTTCCCGCGACTGGCGCGGCCTACGCCGAGACCCCGTATCAGGAAGCCGCCCGTGCCGAGCGGCAGGCCCAGCAGACCCCCCGGCAGATCGCCGGGATGCGCGAGATCTTCCTGGTGTACCCGGAAGATGAGCACCGGGAGGTCACGGAGCTGCTAGCTCAGCTCCGGGAGGCGTGGGGGGAGGACATCCGCGCGCCGCAGATGGTGCTCCGGCTGCTGCGAGAAGCTGTCGCAGCCCTGGCTGTGCGGTAAGCTGGGGACCATGCAACTAGGAATGCAGGTCAGCGAGCTGTGGGACGACTACGTCCGGTTTCACCGGCTCGCTCTGGAAACTCGTGACGTGGATCCCGTCTACCCGGTGCTCCGCCGGATATGTGACACCCAGGACTGGAGCACCGAGAAACGCGTTCAGGCGGTGCTCGCGCATGTCACGTACTACGATCTCGGCTCCGCGCTGCTGGCGCTGGAGACCGGCGACTGGCGCAAGCGCCCGATGGGCACGGAGCGTCGCAATCTGTTCCCGGACGAGCAGCTGGGCAAGCACCTGATCTCGACAGAGAAGGAAGTCGTTTTCTACGGCGGATACGTGCGCTGGCTCGGGGACGATCTGTCCGGCACGGACCGTCAGGGCAACTGGCGCATCGTCACCGAGCGGCTGCTGCGCGTGCACGGCAACGGTCGATGGGCCGCGTACAAGACATGCGAGATGCTCGCGGAGATCGCGGATTTCCCGCTCGACGCCCCGGACATGGGGCATGCCTACTCCACCGGTCCCCGGCAGGGCCTGAATCTGCTGTATCCCGCTGCGCGTCTGGTACGCGGCATGCGCCCGGACGCCATCAGCGCGCTGGACGCCTACAGTACCCGGCTGTGCGCCCGGCTGGAAGATGCGGGACTCCCGGCGCGCATCGCCCAGACCGAGACCACGCTCTGCGACTTCCACGGTCTGGTAACAGGCCGGTACTACGTCGGGCATGACATTGATCTCATGCAGAAACAGCTCCTGAAGGCGGGGGAGGCCGGGGGGGATCTGGTGGAAGCAGCCTGGCGCGCACGGCTGGCGGTACTGCCGGCGAGCTACCTGGGGGAGGTAGGCCGTCGCTGGGAGGGACCGGACCGGCTGCGCAAGCTGGCGTACCGGCGCACGGGGGAGATCCTCACGCGTGACTGACGGCTGGACATACGGCGTCGAGCTGGAGTGGCCGGATGTTGACGTCCGGACGGAGCTGCCGGACGAATGGGCGTGGTCAGCCACGGACTACACCGTGGTCAGTTCCGACGGCATAGCGAACGATCCTAAACGCGAGCTGATCCTGCACGGCGGGGAGCTGAACTCCCCGGTGTGCCGGTCGCCGGAAGAACTGAGCGAGCGCAGCCTGGAGCTGGCCGAGCTGCTCCGGCCGGGCCGGAACTACCGCTCCAATCTGCATATCCACCTTGCGATGCCGGAGCTGGAGAACCTGGAGCTGCTCAAGCAAGCAGCGGATTTCACCTGGCGTGAGCTGCCGCGCACGCTGGAGGTCATGGATCCGCTGCGGATGCTGCTCAACGGCCTGACTGATACTGATGAGATTGCCGGAGCGGAGAAGCGGATGGCGCATTCTGCGCGGTCCCGGCACTACTTCACCAGCCGGACGCGTCACCTGATGCGGATGCAGGCCCGGTCGCGAGAGGAATTCCTCCGGGCGGAAGTGCCGCTGCGCAAGCGCGACGGTGCGCCGCAGTGGCAGCTCGCCCCGCGCGAGGCGGTGAACTTCCGGTCGCTGCGCAAGCACGGGACCGTGGAGTTCCGGTTCTTTGCCGGGGATGACCGGGGCCACGGCGTGCGGGCAGCGGCGAGCTTCGCGCGGGACTGGATGCGCTGCGCCTGCGAGGACAATAAGGGCTTCGAGGTGCCGTACTGGGATGAGCTGCCGGTGCAGCTCCCGTTCGAGCTGCGGCTTGAGCGGGGCTGGGCCTGGACCAATCTCCAGCACAATTCGCGTGACACGGTTCGACAGCGCCTGGCTGATATGGGTAAGCTGGATGCATGTACGTGATGGTCGTCTGCGCCGGGAATGTCGCTCGCAGTCCTGCGCTGGCCTGCCTGCTCCAGGCGTCCCGGGCGGATCTGCGAGTGGAATCAGCTGGCGTCGGCCGCAAGGCTGTTGCCGGCCTGCGGATGAAGAAGCCGATGCGCGGGCTGCTCACGCAGGCGGGCTACGCGGAATTCGCGCAGGCGCATCGCAGTCGGCTGATAGCCGATCTGCCAGAGCGCCCGGATCTGTGTATCGCGGTCGGTGTCCCGCAGATGCGACGCCTGGAAGAGCTGCTGCCGGACGTGCCCCGGCAGGCGTGCGATCCGCTGATTCCTGACCCGGCCTACGGAGATCAGGTCTCCTACGACCGGGCCTGGACGTGTATCCTGGAGAACGCCGCCCGGCTGGCGGTGGCCCTGTGAAGCTTATCGTGGTGGGGGCAGGCATCGCCGGGTCGGCCCTGTGCCAGCTCGCTGAAGAGCGCGGGCACGACGTGACGCTGGTGTCGGACGGCGTGCCGGACAGCCTGGCGGCGACGGCGGTGCTGCGGCGCGGTTACCATGCGGGCAAGCCGGACCAGCTGGCGGCCCTGGACTACGCCCTGGACTGCTACCAGCGGTGGGGGGTGCCGGTGCGCCGGGGCGGGCTAGGGCAGAGCTACCGGCGGCTCGGGGATGAGCCGGTGGCAGATGAGGACTGGCTCCTGCTGGACCCCGCCGCTCCGCTGGCGGAACCCGACGTGCGCGCTGAGATCCTGACGGTGAAGAACGGGACGGCGTGGCTCGGGGCGGGCCGGTCGCTGGAAGGCGATGCTGTTGTTGTCGCAACCGGTGCCCGGGAGGGCAATCTCCAGGCGACAGGGAGCGTCACCTGGGGCGTCACCCTGGTGCACAGCCATCCGGAGGCGCTGCGCGACGAGCAGATCCGCATCTACCAGTGGGCCCCGTACCGGACGATCGTCGCCGGGGTAGTGAACGGGGAAGCCCGGGTGGGCTCGTCATCGGCCCGGAGCCCGGATGCGGCCCGGAACCAGATGACCAAGATGCTGGAGAAAGCCTGGGGTCTGGGCTGGCTGACCACGCGAAAAAGCTGGGGCGAGGTGCTGGGCGCGCGACTGAAGACCGAGCAGCTGTCCTGGCGGGATCCTGAGGACGGGGCCTGGCGGCTGGCCGGGTTCCACCGGACCGGCTATGCGCTAGCTCCGGCTGCGGCACGTGATCTGCTGAGCGAGATCGAGTTGACGGTCAGCGGGTAATCTGCTAGTCTCGGGTATGTGTACCTGGTATACCTGACGGGAGCGCCTGCGACCGGGAAATCCTCGCTGATGGCCCGGCTGACGAACGGTCTCACGCGCGTGCCGCAGCTGGCAGACGGCGTGGTTCCGTACGAGGAGCTGCTGGCTCCTGACGGGCGGATGACCGGTGTGGAGCTCGGCAAGCGCCGGGAGCGATTCTCCGGCACGGACGCGATGGCGTACAGCATCATGCCGAAGGTCTGCGCCTGGGTGGAGCGCTCCATGCGCGAGCTGATGCTGGGCGAGGGCGATCGCCTGTCCAGCATGAAGTTCCTGACTGCTGCTGAGAAGGCGGGCTACGAGATACATCTCGTGCATCTGAGTGCCCGGCAGTCCGTGCTGGACGAGCGCTGCGAGGCACGAGGAAGCCGCCAGTCCCGGCACTGGCGCATCGGGCGCGTCACGATGGCTGTCCGCCTGGCGGCTCACGCAGAAGCTGCCGGGCACACGGTGCACACGCTGGATGCCGAGCGCCCGCTTGATGAGCTGGTGCGTGAGATGCGGGAGCAGATGCCGTTCCTGCTGGAACTGGGGAACGCCGATGATCCGGTTGCGACTCGCCACTAGAGTAGCAGATCGCGTTATCAAGGAAAAGCTCGAAGGCTATACCCTAGGTGAGCAGGACTATGACGTCCTGGTGCGCGGGAAGGCGCTCGTGCGGATGCCGGACGGACGTCCGCTGCTGTGCTATCTGCCGGGCGTCCTGAAAGAGACCCAGGAGCGCGAGGGCGTCTACGATATTCTGCATCCGCTGTACACGCACATGACCAACAACCGGGGCGCGGCCAGCGGGACGCGGAGGATCGTCCGGGGGTCCGGCGAGAAGACCGGCAAGCGCAGCGATGCGATGTCGGTGGCCTCGCCGTTCATCGGGGCGGCAGATCCCGGCGGGATCTACCGGTACTGCCGTCTGACAGAATGGACTGGCAGTCATCTCCCGCAGTGGGAGGCACTGCATCCGTATCTCCGGGAGATCGCGCATCACTTCGAGCAGCAGATCCCGGATCGGCATGCCGTCCAGATGGAGTACGTGCAGCGCACCGACCACGCCTGGGTCGTGCCGGGAACGCCGTTCACCACTATCACCGTCAACAACTCGTTCGCGACGGGCGTGCACAAGGACGCCGGGGATCTGGAGACGGGGTTCTCCGCGCTGTCCTGCCTGCGTCAGGGCGACTACGAGGGCGGCGTCCTGGTGTTTCCCGCGTATCGCATCGGGGTAGACATGCAGGACGGGGATCTGCTGCTGATGGACGCGCATCAGTGGCACGGCAACACCCGCATGATGTGCGGCTGCGGGGAGCCTATCCAGCGGCGGTTCTGCGAGACGTGCGGGGCTGAGCGGATCAGCGTGGTGTGCTATTACCGGACTAAGATAGCCGACTGCGGCACCCCGGAAGAGGAACTGGAACGCGCCGTGACGGACACGGAGCGCCGGTCAGGACTAGGAGACGAGCTTGATGAGCGGGACACGAACTCAGACCCTGCAAGTGGACTCCCGGGCGCTCCAGCGGTACGTGCAGGGGATGACCTACCAGCAGATAGCGGACGCGGAGCAGTGCTCCGAGCAGACAGCTCACATCCGGGTCCGCCGGGCGATCCGGAACCAGTACCGGCTGGAAGCCGACGAGCTCCGCGTCGTCGCGGACGAGCAGCTCAGCTTCCTGACCCGGCAGCTGACCGCGCTGATCCACAAGAAGTCCTACAAGATAGCGCCCAACGGGAAGATCGCCGTTCACCCGGAGACCGGGGAGCCGCTGGAGGACTACAGCGAGCAGCGGATGACCGCGCTGGCGCTGCTCAAGGTGGGCGAGTCCCGGCGCAAGCTGCTCGGACTCGACCAGCCAGTTAAGCACCGGGTGGAGATCACCGACAAGATGGACTCCGAGATCGAGCGCCTGGCGCAGGATCTCGCTGCGAACGGCGCAGGCGAGCCGGTGCTGCCGGAGCTACCTGCCGGGGTGACGTCCGGTGACGGAGACTGACGAGCCTCCGGAGCTCCCCCCTAACTGGCGGGATCTCGGTCCTGATGCCAAGCGCGTGCTGCTGCACAAGCTGCGCGGCATGGCGGTCAGCAAAGGACTGGGCGGACCTCGTGAGTGGCGGTCGAAAGCGCGGCCCAAGCAGCTGCCCCCGAGTGACCCAGCACATCATCTGCCGGACGGTAACGGGTTCAGATGCGGATGTTCCGGTCCTGATGAGAACTGGAATATCTGGATGTTCATGGCCGGCCGGGGGTGTGTTGCCGGGCATACGCGCATCTGGCTACCGCTGGAGAACCGGTTCGAGCGGATCGATACGCTAGTCCGTCAGGGAGAGGCCGTCATTGTCCTCTCCCTGACGGAGAATGGCGCAGAACCACGTCAGACTGACGGGGCTCCTTTCATCGGGGGCGTGGCAGAGCTGTATGATGTGCTGACTTCGGACGGCAACCGCATCACGGTGACTGACCGGCATCGTTTCCTGACTCCGCAAGGATGGCTGCCACTCGCTCGCGTGCACGTCGGACAGCTTCTTGCCGGAGGCGCTCCCGCTCCTCCGCAGGAAGCTTCTTCACACCGGTCAGGGTGGCGTGAAGATGCTCGGAATTGGCGGGGAACACGCGAAGATTCTCCGGACGATTATCCGAGGTATCCCCGTTCACATGATCAACTACCTCGTCAGGGGACAGGCAGCGTCCTAGCACCTGCTCCATCACGAGTCGATGCTGCCGGACATACCCGAGATTATTCATGTGAGGATGATTTCTCATCTTCACGAGAATGTAACCGTCCTCGTCGACTGCATAGCCTCCCTTCCAGAAGTAGTTATGCTCGGGACGCGCTTTCGCCTCTAGACACGGAAGTCCGAGTTCTATCAGGCGTGAGCGAACTGTCTCTGCGTTACAGCCGAGGATGGCTGCCATTTCCGTGCATGTCATCTGCTGGGCATGCAAGTCGCGGAGCTTATCAGTGTCTACAGGCATGCGACTGCCCTGAGACATGCGCTTGCGCGACAGGTCAGAAGCCCTATGCCCTCGCAGCTGCACCCCGGCACGTTGCAGAGCGCGTCCTACGGTCTGATAACTTGTTCCGGTTGTCTGAGCAAGGTCTTTCAGCGGCTCTCCTTCCTGATAGCGCCGGATCAGGTCCGGAAGAAGATCTGACGGTATCTTGGAGTACTCTCGGCTCGGCATGTGAGCATGGTATCACGTGGACGAGAGTACGGTCGGTCCGGTCTGCGGGAACAGGATGGTTTTATGACCTGACTGTCCCTGGTGCAGAGAATTATGCGGCGGAAGGTCTCTGGCATCACAATTGCGGAAAAACCTGGTCGGGCGCTAACTGGATAATTGAACAGGCGCTCCGGAACCCGGGAACGATGTGGGCGGTCGTTGCCCCGACATTCCGGGATGTCCGGGTCACGTGCTTCGAAGGCCCCTCCGGGATTCGACGTCTTCTTCAGCCTGGTGAGGAAGATCAATGGCGCAGGAATGAGCTGCGCCTGGATCTGGTGAATGGCTCCGTTATTTACGGGTATTCGGCTGACCAGCCGGAACGATTGCGCGGATCTAACCTTTCCGGGGCGTGGGTAGATGAAATGGGGAGTTTTGCGTATGAGGAAACCTGGTATGAGGGACTAGTCCCTGCGCTACGTATCGGGGAACATCCCCGTGTCATGGTCACCACGACTCCGCGCCCGACGAAGCTCATCCGGGATCTGTACTCGCGTCGCGACGGCACCGTTCACACCACCACGGCCTCCACCTGGGAGAATGCGGCCAACCTGTCGGCTGCCGCCCTCGATGAGCTCAAGCGCCGGTACGAAGGCACCCGGCTGGGCCGTCAGGAGCTTGAAGGCGTCCTCCTGGAGGATCTGGAAGGCGCGCTGTGGCGGCGCAGCGATATCGACGCTGCGCGAGTCAGGCCGGAGGACGTGCCAGATCTGGCCCGCGTGGTGGTGGCGATCGACCCGGCGATGAGCGCCGACGAGGATGCTGACGAGACGGGCATCATCGTGTCCGGGGAAGACGGGCGCGGCCACGGGTACGTCCTGGCGGACTGGTCGATGCAGGGCACGCCCGAGGCATGCATGCGGCGGGCTGTCCAGGCGTACAAGCACTACAACGCGGACTGCGTCGTGGCTGAGGTCAACAACGGCGGTGACTTTATCGGCACGGTGCTGCGCACCGTCGATCCGAATCTGCCCTACCATCAGGTGCGGGCCTCGCGCGGGAAGGCGATCCGGGCAGAGCCTGTGTCGTCACTGGCGGAGCAGCACCGGCTGCATCACGTGGGGAACTTCCCGGAGCTGGAAGATCAGCTCTGCTCATTCGTCCCGGGAATCGCCGGGCCGTCCCCGGACCGGCTTGACGCGCTGGTCTGGTCAGTATTCGAGCTGAAGAGCTTGTCGCAGTCCAGCTGGCTCTCCGCGTACGGAGCCATCCGCTGCACGCAATGCGAGATGGCGTTCCGGGGCTCGGCGACGTGCCCGCGCTGCGGAGCAGATGCACCTGCATCGCCTGACGGGGGAAGCTTCTCCCCGGAGGGGGCGGGGGAGGATCGCAGCATGGGCGGCTGGGCCTCGGTGTACCGGCTGGCCAGGTGCAGCAAGGGACACGTGTACTCTGAGCGGTCCGGTGGCTGCCCGCAGTGCCGGTCCGGCGGCCTGGACTGGCTGCGCGCGCACGGCAAGCCCGGTGGACAGGCAGGTTCCGGGGCGGTAAGCTCGTAGCATGCCGCTTCACTTCACTCCGCAGGACCGGGCCGATGCCCTGGATCTGTTCATGAAAGGCAAGGCATGCGAGCACTGCGGCGGCGTGCATCAGCGTGCCTGCCCGCGCGTCCGTGAGCTGGAATGGAACGACAAAGGCCAGATCCGGCGCGTGGTGTACTGGGCCGACGCGGAGTGGCAAGGGGCGCGGGAGTTCATCACCTGGCCGGAAGACTGCTACGAGGAGGACGAAGACGATGAGTGACGACGCGCCCGTGTTCCCCCCGATGATGCAGGCTGCCGTCGCGATCCATGAAGCGTTCCTGGCGTACGTGGAGGCCGGGTTCACGCGTGATGAGGCGCTGAGGATTGTCGTCACGCAGATGAGCTGGTTCAGGCCGCCGCTCCAGCCGGAGCCAGAATGACCAGCGCGGGAGGCGCGGTCACGATGTCCCGGCTGTCGCTCCAGTACGTGTCCGTCCCGGTGCAGGCGTACAAGGGGGGCACGGTCTACAATCCCACGAATGACGTGGTGGAATTCGCCTTCGTACAGAATTACGGGACGGTGCCGTCCAGCTGGGCGGCGGGCAGCTGGGTATCGCAGCTGAATTACACGTATCCGTATGCGGCTCAGTGCCTGGTGGGGCCAGGCGGGGCGACGGCACCGACCACGGGGGTTTACAACATCTGGGTGCAGATCCAGGACGATCCGGAAGTCCCGGTGTTCATCGCCGGTCAATTGCAGATCATATGACGGGAAGGGGGCGGGAATGGCGCGTCGCTCCACGCTGATGGCCGCGAAGTACATGCCGGGCGCGGCGTCCCCGACCTCCGCCCCGCAGAATGCGGGGGCTCCGTACTACGGGCTCGTGTCACCGCTGGCACAGCAGCTCGCGAATGAGCGGGGCTATTCTAATTCCTACGGGCCGTTCCTGCCGAGGCCCGCGCAGACATTTACTGAGGGCGCATTCGGGCCGTTCAGCCCGATTCTCCCGGTCCCGGTAGATGCGCCTCCCGTCGAAGACGGGCTGCCGGATCCCCGGCTGTTCGAGTACCAGGTCGGGTGGAACCTGCCGGTCGGGCAGCCGGGGACCGAGGGTCTCAAGCTAGTGGATTTCGCTACGCTGCGCACGCTGGGGGATCTGTACTCGGTCGCGCGGGCGTGCATCGAGAAACGCAAGAACGAGATCACCGGCCTGGACTGGGATATCGTGCCGACGCACGAGGCGTCCAAGGCGTACCAGGGCGACCGGAAGGCCAACCGGGATCTGGGCGAGCGCATCGCCAAGGCGAAGAAGTTCTTCCGGCAGCCGGACCCGGACTACTTCTCGTTCGGGGAATTCCTCACTGCCGTGCTGGAGATGGTGTTCGTCTACGACGCGCTGTCTATCGTGCTGCGGCCTAAGCGCGGTAAGGGGATGGGCAAAGGGCTGCTCGGGTCGGATCTGGACTGCCTGGAGCTAGTTGACGGAGCCACTATTCGCCCGCTTTTGGGAATGCACGGAGAAATTCCGAGGCCGCCCTGCTATAGCGAGGACACGGAAATTCTCACCCGGGGCGGCTGGAAGCTGTTCAGCGATCTCAAGGGAACAGAAGAAGTTGCTACCCGCTCGAAAGACGGTGTGTTTGAGTGGCAGCGGCCCACGCATTACGTGAATGAGGCGTACACCGGTCCGATGGTGCAATTCTCCGGTCGCACTATTGACTGCCTGGTAACCCCTGATCACCGGATGCTCACGACTGTAGGTCCTGACGGCTGGTCCGAGGCTAGCCGGGTGCGAGACAGTAAAGGACGGATCTGCGGTCATGCAGACGGTAAGGACGGGACTCAGCGGGAATGGATCACATCGGCGCAGCGTCTCCTGGAAAGAAAGCAGGCAGGCGCAAAAAAGGATGACCGGCTGGTAGCTGTCAGCTCGTGGCACGGGCGCGAGCTGCGGAGTGCCACGTTTACCGTCACGGGCCAGGTGTTTCGGTGGGACGATGGTGATGTGCATCGTGCAGAGGGACCGGAAATCCCTGCGGATGTGCGGGATCACTCAGTAGAGATGACGGGTGATCAGTACGCGGCCTTCATGGGCATGTACCTGTCTGAAGGCGGTCTCATCCACGACAGAGAAAAGCACGGCTACCGGATTACCATCAGCCAGACCGCGAACGGAAAGGGAATCGCGGAGTACGGACAGCTTATCCAGGAGCTATTCGGTGATCTTCGGCGAGGCTCTGGCGGGTGGAATATCTGGAGGAAGGCGCTGTGGCGGTACTGCCATCAGTTCGGATACGCACCGGATAAGTTCGCGCCACCCGAAGTGCTTGATATGTCGCGGCGTCAGCTCAAGATATTCTGGAGGTACTACTGGCTAGGCGACGGGCATACGGAGCACACACAGGAGCAGGAAGTCGTGGCGACCTCCAGCTGTCTGATGGCGGGCGCGTTCCAGGAAATCATCCAGAAACTCGGGTACTCATCATCTGCTCGCCCTAGTGGTGATGGCTATTATCGCTTGCGTACACGGAAGACTGCCTATCCCGGGTATAACGCTAAGCAGGCTGATTACTCGGGGCGTGTTTACTGCGTGACGGTGCCGAATGGTATTGTTTATGTCCGGAGGAATGGCCGGGCGGTGTGGTCAGGAAATTCGCCCGCCTACCAGCAGTACCTTTACGGCGTGCCGCGCAGCGACTACATGACAATGATCACGCAGCGGGACATTGATGAAGGCGGCCTGGCCGGATCCGAGATCCAGTCGTTCACGTCGGATCAGCTGCTGTACCTGCGCACTACTCCCCGGCGCTGGACGCCGTATGGCTTCGCTAACCTGGAGCAGTCGCTCATCCCGGTGCTGACGGGGCTGCAAAAGCAGGCGTATCAGCTTGATTATTTTCGTGAGGGATGCTATTCTCCGGACACTGAGATTCTCACGAAAGATGGCTGGAAGCTCTTCCCGGACCTGACCTACGACGATGAGCTTGCTACTCGAAGCGAGCAGGGAGACTTCCGCTGGCATCGACCGGAAGCCATTCTTTCGTACGACTTCGACGGGGAGCTGCTCGCTTTTCAGAGCAAGGCAGTAGATCAGCTTGTGACACCTGGTCACAGGATGATCGTGCAGCACCTGCCATCCTACGTGCGTGATCACCCGGCTACTCCGGAACATGGCTGGCACGTGCGGCTCGCGAAATATTTCGCCGAGCATCCAAGCGCCCAGTTCCAGATGCCGGCGACGTCTCGCTGGACAGGACCCGAGCCGGAGTACCAGGAAATCGACACCTGGCGCAAGGTCAAGCGGCAGTATGGTACGGAGAAGGCCATCACGTGGCTCCGCGAGCACCTGGTGCCGGGTGAGTGGGCTCCGTCTGCGCAGGTGCTCAAGTCTGCTCAGGCAGCAGGCGTCGGGAGAAACTCTCTTGAGCGTGCGAAAGACGTGCTCGGGATACAATCACGACGCGTCGGCAGCACGCGCTCCGGAAGGGGAGTTTCTTTCTGGGAGATGCGTCTTCCTGCTGAAGACCTGGCTGTGCTGGAGCGCGCAGAGGAAATCCGTACGGGAAGCCGCCGGATCCCGATGAAGGAGTTCTGCGGGCTCCTTGGCCTGTATATCTCAGAGGGCTGGGTGCGATCAGATCGTAATGATGTACTCATTGCCCAGCATGCGGATAATCCGCGTATCGAGCGTATTCGCGAGATACTGGACAGTACCGGGCTGCACTGGAGCTATCAGGAATCGAACCAGAGATTCGCGGTGTGCAGCAAGGACCTCGCGCGCTGGCTTCGGGATAACTGCCCGGGACGGGCATGGGAGAAGCGCATTCCGGTTCGGTTCAAGAACCTCGGCCCGGAATGCCTCGCCGCTCTGATGGAGGGTCTGACACTCGGAGATGCGCATCTCGGCCCAGCTGGTCAGCGTTACTACACAACGACAAGCCCTGGTCTTGCAGACGATGTGCAGGAGATTTTCCAGAAGCTCGGGTGTGATGCCTGGATTCGCCAGACGAAGATGGAGAAGTATTTTTCTGGTGAATACGGTGAGACTCCGTATGGCGGTCACGCGCGACGGCAGATGTATGTCGTCCGGGAACGGATGCAGGATGCTCATATGGTTCCTGCGCCTGTGCCTGTTTCGTACACCGGAAAAGTCTGGTGCGTGACTGTCCCCGGTGGGGTGGTCTATGTCCGGCGGAATGGTCGCGCTATCTGGTGCGGGAATACTATCCCCGGCATCTATATCAGCCCCGGGGACCCCAACATGACCCCGAATCAGATCCGGGAACTGCAAGACGCCCTGAACGCGATTGCCGGGGACCCCGCCTGGCATCACAAGGTCATCGTGCTGCCGCCCGGCTCCAAGACCGAGCCGCAGCGCCCGGTGGATCTCGCTGACCAGTTCGACGAGATCCTGATGACTGAAGTCTGCATGAACTTCGACATCAACCCGATGGACCTGGGCATCGTCCCCAAGGTCAGCACTGCCGTCTCGCCGTTCGCGGCGCGTGAGATGGCGCAGGCATCCAAGACGGTGCACGAGCGGACCGCGACCAAGCCGCTGCTGAAGTTCCTCTGCAACATCTTCGACTCCATCCTGCATCGCGTCTGCGGTCAGGATGATATGAAGTTCACGTTCGAGGGCCTGTCCGAGACGCAGGACGAAGCCTCGATGACGGATCTTATCGTCAAGCAGGTGCAGTACGGCATCCGGTCGGTGGATGAGGGACGTGCCGAGCTGGAGCTGCCCCCCTGGAATCTGCCCGAGACGTCCGGTCCGGTGGTGTTCACCCAGATGGGTCCGGTGGCGTTCGAGCAGGCGCAGCAGCTTCTCCAGGCGCAGGCAGCTCCGCAGCAAGGCAGCGACACCAGTCACAACGGGCCGAAGAAGGCCACCAGCACCTCGGGCCGGGGCGACCAGTACGGCGGTCCGGGGCGTCCCCGGCACAGCACCCCGTTCCCGGCTCCGCAGTCCACCAAGCCTAGCTCGGACGTGCCCCCGGAGCGCGCCGGACGGGGGACGCCCGCGCACGATGCAGCGCGCGCCGGGATGGGTGTCACCGCGCATGCAGCGGCGAAGGCGGAGCTCGGGGCGCTGACCCGGCACCTGAAGAAGGGCCGTCAGATCTCCACCTGGGAGGCCCGGCACATCCCCGGGGCGACCCTGGCGGCGATCTCCGAGGATCTGGCCAAGGGACTGTCGGTCGAGCAGGCGGTGGACATCGCCGCGCTGATCATGCTCGGCGAGGACGTGGTGCTCCCAAAAGCGGAGATGCGGCAGTGGCCGGGGTGGCAGCGTGATCTCGGGCTGGTCGGCGCGTACACGGAGATCATCCGGCATGCGTTCCGGACAGCGGAAAACGAGGACATGCAGCTGCGCCGGGATCAGGCACGCGGCGTCGTCACCGTGACCCCCGGGGTGTTCCGGGACATGACCGGGCAGATCCTGCGGGATGCCGTGTCCGGGGCGCTCGCACCGCTGGTGCGGGATGCCTGGAAGCTGGGGTACGAGTCCGCTCAGGAGCTGGCCGGCGCGTATCCGCACGAGATGCCCGGGGTGATGGACGCCTTCCTGGCGACAGAGCTGCGGCACTGGTCGGAGCAGATCGGCCGGACGGGGCTAGGGAACGCTTCGCAGCGGGCGGAGCTCATCGCCCGGACTGAGATCTCCCGGGCGCAGTCCGCTGCCGCGCTCCAGTGCTATCGCGATTCCGGGGTGGCCTACAAGCATCTGCTGACCGCGCCGGACGACGTGTGCCCGGCTTGCCAGGGGGACGCTGCTGACGGGGACATCCCGCTGGACGCGGCGTTCGGGTCGGGGAATCTCGGGCCTCCGCTGCATCCGGCGTGCCGGTGCGCTGTCGCTCCGGCCGGGATCGAGGCGGAGCCTCCGCTGGCGCATCTCGGCAAGGCGGAGCAGGATGCCCCCGCTGAGACGGTGGCGTTCCTGCTTATCCGGGCGCTGAACGTCGAGGGCAAGTGGCGCTATCTGCTCCAGAAGCGGGGGGAGAGCAGCTCGAACCCTGGTGAATGGGGCCTTCCGGGCGGGACAGCACATCCGGATGAGACTCCGTGGGCAACCGCGATGCGGGAGTCCGAGGAGGAGATGGGCGCGCTGCCCGGCCTGGCACCAGGGCAGGTGATCTGCGACATGCTGGACGACAGACGGCAGCGCTTCACGTTCGTCTGCGAGACCGCCTGGTTCGAGCCGTCAATGGACGGGTCCACCCCGGAGGAAGTCGCCGGCTGGGGCTGGTTCCGGCCGAGGGAGATCGCGGAACTGGACCTGCATCCGGCGTTCGAGCAGACCTGGGAGCTGTTCCGGGACGCTGAGAAGGATCGCAGCCGGTCCCGGGTGCTCGTGAACGGCCAGGAGATCTACCCCGAGGACAACGAGGAAGAAGACGACTGGCCGCCGGGGGGCGGCGGGGGGACGTATCCGCATCCGCATCGCGCTGACGGCACGGAGGTTTTCGCCCTCGGCGGGCGGCCGGGAACCGAGCCACCGCGCTGGGACGGTGATGAGACTGAGCCGTTCGTCGCGCTGCCCGCCGGTCCGGCGGGCGCGCACGGGGTCCGGGAAGGCCGCGCGGCGCTGCCCCCCGCTGGCGGCACGAGCCCGCACGTCGCGGACGGATCGGTGAAGAAGCCGCGTCCGGCAGACAACGGCCCGGATGAGGATGATGATGCCTGGTGGCCGCTGGTGCGCGGACGCCCGCCGAACGCGGTGGGCAAGGGAGCTAGTGACTACTGGGACCCGAACCCGGTCGAGCCGGAGCATGTCCTGTCGGTCATGCGCTCGAATTTCCCGGAGGACGTGCTCAGCTGGGTGAAGCGAGCGCACTGGATCGGGCCGGTGGAGGTGCCGTGGGAGAGAGTTAACACCAAGGATGCCGACAGCTGGGCAGCCAGCCATCAGCGGGACGCGGTGCACCGGTTCGCCCGGCAGATCAAAGCCGGGACGGGGCATCTCAATCCGAGCATCCTGGTGCAGCGACCAGACGACGATAAGTGTGATATAGTGGACGGGCATCACCGGGCTCTGGCTCGCCATCAGCTCGGGAAACCGGTGCTCGCTTATGTGGGTTTCGTTCATGCGGGAGACATGCAGGCCGCGCTCGAAACTCACAGCAGTCAGTTCCACTCCGGCAGTAATCCGCAGAACAAAGGAGAAACATGACCACGCCCACGCCTCCGGCATCGACGCCGACCCTGACCCTGACCACGGATGCAACGTCCTACGTTGTCGGGTCGACCCTGACCCTGACCGCTAATTACGCGGACGTCCAGTCCACGCCATCCACCCTGACGATCTCCGTCACCGCGACGGACGCGCAGGGCAACACCGTCTCCGCGACGGACTCGGTCACGGTAGTCCAGCAGGTCAGCGAGCTGATGACCGTGGTCCCGACCGACTCGTCCAACGACACGTACACGCTGGTCAGCAACACCGTCTCCAACGGCACCGGCACGGCGATCTTCACCACGACTGTCGGCACGCCGCCTGCGTCCTGATGGCGCTGCTCACGATCACGGCCACGGCGACGGACTCCGCTGGCAGCACTGCCACCGGATCCGTCACCGTGACTGTCACACAGACAACCGGAGGTGACGATGGAGCGAGCACGCGCGACAGCCGGAGCGACAATTGACGGCATCACCGTGGATCTCCGGGTGACCACCGACAAGGCCGGGGATGTGCTGTGCATGCTGGAATGCGACGGCCGGGAAGCCGCCGTTATCTTCCAGAAGAACGGCGAGATCAGCTTCGACGTTCCCGGTTCATGACTCAGGAGATAACCGATGGCGATTTCTGACATCTACGAGGCGAACTCGGGACTGATCGCGGTCGCCTCGACCGGCGGCACGGTTCCCGTCATGTACGTCCAGGCTCCGGCGTCCAAGCGGACGTGGATCGTGGGCGTGCGCGTCGGCGTCGGCGTGACCACGGCGGCGACCGGCAACTCGGTGCTGTTCGGGCTGTCCCGGAGCACGGTTGCCGCTGCGGGGGGCACGTACCTGGCGCTCAACGCCAATGACAGTGCAGCCGGCTCCGCGTTCACGCAGGCGTATGCCTCATCGTTCAGCTCGAACCCGGCTCCGGCAGCAACGGGTTTTCTCTGGCAGCAGGAGCTTCCGCAGTCCACCGGGTCATCCTGGGAGGAATTCCCGCCTCTCGGGTACGAGTGGAGCATCCCGGCTGGCGGGACGGTGGCGTGCTTCGCGGTGCCCTCGGTGAACACGTCCACCCCGGTCTCATTCCAGCTGGTGATCAGCGAGTAGGCAACCCCGGTTCCGGGCGGTTCCTCTGACGTAAAAGGGCGTTGTCCTGATGACTACGTACCGGCTGATGGACGGCCAGTCGGGTCGTCCCGGGAACGGCCCGGCATCCGGCACCAGCTACAGCGGGGCGCTGGTTGTCGGGACGATGTTCTGCGTCAGCGCAGGCGGCCTCTGGTTCGAGGGCTTCTGGTGGTGGGTGCCGTCTGCCAACGGTGACACCGCAAGCGGGCAGAAATTCTGCCTGTGGCAGCTGTCGTCGGCGAGTAACGGGCTGCTTGTCCCGAATAGCACGGTCACCGCCGGGACGCTGACCGCTGGCGCGTGGAATTACGTGCCGCTGGCGACTCCGCTGCTGCTGTCGCCATCCGCCTCAAACAGCTACGGGGCGATCTACCTCGCTGCAACCGGCAAGACGTTCACCTCAGGGTTCCCTGAGACGAAGAACCAGTTCGGCTCCGGTGACACCTACAGCGCCGGGATCACCAACGGGCCACTGATCGCACCATCGTCCAGCAGCGGGAGCGCGGCTGCCGGATCAGCGTTCTCCTGGACCAAGCCGCAGTGCCCCTACACGGTCGCGTCTGATCCTACGGTCGACATGCCCGGCCAGAATGACAGCGACGCGAATCTGTGGCTGGACGTGCAGATCGCAGATACCCCGCCGTCAGGTGCAACGTACCGGTGCTTCCCGAACGAGCCCGCATTCGTCGTGCCCGGGGTAAGCGCGCAGTCTGCCGCGTACACGCTGGGGCTGCACTTCGAGCTCACGGAGAGCTGCTCGCTTGAGCGGATCTGGCACTACTCGCCGCCGAGTGCGACGGTGCTGCCCACACGATGCGGCATCTGGCGTGAGAGTACCCAGGCCGAGGTTGCCGGCACGGGCAACTCGTCACCGACGTGGTCAGGTGCGGCGGGATCAGGATGGGTGTCATGCGATTACACCAGCTCGGGGGTAGTTCTCGCTCCGGGCGTCGAGTATATCGTCTCCACATTCACGAGCGACAATACCGATCCGTGGTTTCTCGCGCAGTCCGGCTTCTGGGGCAGCACTCCCGGTCCGTTTCCCAGCGGCATCACGCAAGGTCCGCTGGAGGTCCTGGGGAACTCGGCTGCAACCCCCGGTAATGACTCCTGGAATCAGAGTACGGTCTGGACGTACCCGGCCACCAGTACCGAACCTGAATACGACGGCATCGATGTTGAGGTCAGCCCTGCCGCCGCGAGCACAGGAACGCCAGCGAACGGCGGCAGTATCATCCAGCGGCAGCCGTCTCAGCGGAACCGCCTGGTTACCCGGCATCTAGCCGGGACACCTCCGCTCGGGACAGCGCGGACCGGCGGGGCTGTCGTCCGGCATCGCCCGGTACGCGGCACCTGGCGATCCGTTACCGTGAAGGTCAGTCCGTCCGGTCAGGCTCCGGGCGGCCTGGTCGCCCGGCGGAATGCTGAGCAGATCGCACGGGTGCTGTGGCGGCATGGTCCCGGAGTGCTGCCGCCTGGGTCTCCGGTCAGCGGGAAGAGCATCACCCGGCGCTCCTCAGCCCGGGTCGTGTGGCACGGTCACGGGGTGGTCGTGCCTCCCGCGCAGCCGGTCACCGGGGGAGCAGTCAGTCACCGGGTCCGGCCGGCGATCCGAGCCGTCTGGAAGTCGGCTGCCGGGACTCCCGCGCTGCCTCCGGGCAAGGGCGTCGTTCCGCCGCTGATCGCGGTGTGGCGGCGCACCTGGCGACGAGGGGTGTGGAGCAACCCGGTCCCGCAGGGCGCGAACCGGGTTGTCGTCAGCGGACCAGGGCTGACGATTGTCGCGGCGATGCCGGAGCTCACCTGGGATCCGGGTCCGGCGGAAACGAACTGGGGGACCGGCATGCCGGAGGTGACATGGGAGCCTGGCCCGGCGAGCCTCGCATGAAGCTGATGGCACGGCATCTGGCGGAGCTGCTGAAATCAGCAGAGACGCCAGTGGTCTCGACAGTTCATCATCCGCTGGGACGCGAGGGACTCTGGCACACGCCATCGAAGAAAGTACCGGAGAAACAACAGCTTCCCGCGTACGTCCAAAATACGGCACGTGCGCTCATGCGCGACCACGGAATGGGCGAAAGCGAAGCAATCGCCACGGCGATTAACGCCGTCAAGGCGTGGGCGCGAGGGGAAGCGTTCGGCGGGAAGGTCAAGGTCACGCCCGAAGTGCAGGAGGCGGCGCGTCGTGCGCTAGAGGAGTGGGCGGATCTCCGGGCGTCACATCACTGATCGTTGTCGTCCTGGAGCCATATCCTGCGATGCAGGTCGTCGGCTTCGCTGGCTTCCAGCACCATCGTTATCGTGATCTCGTGCATGCCTTCATCAAGCCGGGCCGAGGTCAGCTTCTGCGGGCGCTTGAGGGAATTCAGTATCTCGACCTCCCGGAGCGCACTCCCGAGCAGATCGCGTATCTCGTAATTGTTCACACCGTCCGGATCGTGCTTCAGGCGCAGGCGCATCTGCTCGATCTCGGTGGCGAGGCCGGTGTAGTAGTACATGCGCCCAGTATAGCAGGACAAACGTAAACGACTACAGCCACGCACCACTCAGGGAGGACTCGTGGCAACGACACTGACCGACAGTGGTGAGCTGACCTTTCTCAGTTTCCCTATCGAGAAGACCGAGGAAACAGCCGACGGCGACGTCATCGTCTGGGGGAAGGCCACTGACAGCACGGTGGACTCTGACGGGCAGATCGTCGATGCTGCCTGGTCGGCGAAGGCGATCGCGGAGTGGCTGCCTATCGGTAACGTTCGCGTTCAGCATCAGGCTCAGCGTGACCCGGCCGGCAAGGCCATAGATGCATCCTACGGCAGCGACGCGCACTATGTCAAGTCCCTGATCGTCGAGCCGGTTGCCAAGGAGCTGGTCAAGAAAGGTGTGCTGACCGCCTACTCGGTCGGCATCGCGCGTCCGGTCATCGAGCCGGATATCAGCGGCAAGGCACGCGGCGGGATCATCAAGGGCGGCAAGCTGGTCGAGCTGTCACTGGTGGACCGGCCCGCGAACAAGAACTGCGGTATCCAGCTCGTCAAGTCCGAGGGTGACGCCGGCCCCGAGTGGACCGGCAAGGTCTGGGGAGACGAGGAGCTGCTCACCAAGGCTGCTGTGACCGAGCCCGCTGAGGACAGCGAGACCGAAGATGAGCCGACCCCGCCGTCAGCCTCGGCGGAAACTCAGCCGACCGTCGGCAAGTCCGTGACGATTGAGCTGCCGGAGGACGTGTCCGTGGCGTTCACGCCACGTGATCTGGAGAAGATGCTGACGCGCCGGGGAGCTGCACCCGTCCCGGATACGGAAAAGCGCGACTTCGACCCGAACGTGGGGACGCACGGCACTGATCGCGACGCGATGTCCGGCTCGGACTTCGCAGGCCGGGACCGGTCGTTCCCGATACATGATCAGTCCGACGTCTCCGACGCGCTCCAGTCTATCGGCCGGGCGGGCTCGGACAACTATGATGCTGCCACGCTGCGCGCGAACATCAAGCGGATCGCGCGCCGGAAGGGATTCTCCGTGCCGGGAGACTCGGATTCAGATAAGCCCAAGAAGAAGGCCAGCAAAAGCGAGGATGCCCCGGTGCTGACCGAGGAGCTGCTGGAGGCGATCATGAAGACCGTCTCCTGCGACATGTGCAAGGGCACCGGCAAGGTGGATGGCAAGTCGTGCCCGTCGTGCATGACCAAGGGCATGAACCGGATGGACGCCGATGACCACGACGACGACTCCGACGCTGATGAAGACGACAAGGGCGCGGACAAGGCGGCCAAGAAGCCCAAGGGCAAGAAGCTGCCCCCCTGGCTGAACAAGCCGGATGGCAAGGGCGACAACGACGCTGACAGCGACTCCAGGAGCGACAAGGGCGGCACGCCAGCCGATGGCGTGACCGGCATGCATGCCGAGCCTGCGCCCGTGCACCGGGAGCCGGACGGATCCGACATCGAGTCGTTCGAGAAGGACGCGAGCCTGAGCGACGGCGACAACGAGAAGCCGTCCCGGCTGGAGTCGCAGATCGAGGGCAAGCTAGAGCGCGACGCTGTGCTGCACTTCAAGTCACTAGGTGTTGATCACCAGCTCGGCGTCCTGCACGATCTGTGCTGCCCCGCCTACGCTCCGGAGGACGTGGCGAAGGCGCACCCGGGCTCGGACTTCGCGAACATCGACCTGGAGTGGTTCGCTCGCAAGGCGATGGACCTGGCGGCAGGCGGCACGCTGGCGGAGGCATCCCGGGCGACCCTGGCCTGGACGCAGGCCCGGACGCTCAAGACCCTGACGGCTGGCCAGATGGCAGAGCTCCAGGCGGAGGCGCACAAGGCATTCCGGGATGCGAATCCTGGTCCCGGCAGCGCCCCGGTACCTGGCTGTGTCAGCCCCGAGAAGTTCCACCGACCCTATCTCACGGCGGGACACGCGGCAGAATCGGCCAGCGGGCACGCCGACGGACCGAGCGCGACCATCCCGTCTGGTCAGATCCACGCCGAGCAGTTCGGGCGCGGCTTCATCTCCGACGGGCATGCGGCGGATTCCCCGGCGAACAAGGGCAGCGTCCCGCAGAGCGTGGACTACGTGCCGGTCGTCCGGGAGAACGCGCAGGCGGCGATGCGCGCGATGCACGATCACGTCGCGCAGACTTTCCCGGATGTGTGCCCCATGGAGATGTCCCGGGATGAGCACACGGTCATGTCGAATCCGGTTCCGGTTCCGGGTGGCACGCCTGCGACCAGCGCCGCACGCATCGGGCAGGTGCACAAGACGGAGGACGCCGACGAGCAGATCGAGAAGCTGCTTGCCGAGGCTGAGCTGGAGAAGGCGCAGAAGAAGATGCGCAAGAAGCTCGGCAAGAAGGTCCTCGCCGGCAAGATGACAGTTGACGAGGCCCGGTCCAGGCTGGGCCGGACCGTCACGCAGAAGGCGGAGGAGCCGGAGCCTGACGTGCAGAAGGCGGCTGAGACCGCACCGGTATCGCGCTGGTCTGACGGCAGTCCCGTGCCGCCTGTCTGGGTCACGAATGGCGGTGTCTCGCCTGACCTGATGAAGTCGGCCCTCGACACGGCCCTGGAGCCGCTGCTAGCCCGGCTCGGTGAGCAGGACGTCCTGCTCAGGAAGCAGGCCCAGATGCTGGACGCGCTCGCGGACCAGCCCGACCCGGCAGTCGCCCCCTTCAAGGGCCTGGCTGCCAACCCCCAGAAGATGGCTTCTGCGCGCCCGGCGGGCGCGCAGTCAGTGGCTGAGGTCGCGGAGCGGACTCAGGCCATGATGCTCCGGGAGCTGGAAACTCAGTACCGGACAGCCGCGCATCCTGCGGAGCGGGAAGCGGCGTTTCGTTCCATGATGAAACTACGAGGTCTGAATACGCAGTAACACCAGAAAGGAGAAGTTCGCGTGGCGGACATTCTCACGGAAAGCGCCCCGCCCGCAGCGGGTCCGGGCGATCTCAGCCAGCCATCTCGCGAGGTGGCGGTCATGGCGAACCGGTATTCGACGACCGGTGACGTCATCAAGGCACGCATGCCCGAGCTAGTCAAGGGCGCGGGCTATGCCCTCGGGGAGAACGCTCCCCTGAACGACAACATGGAGATCCTCACCCGGGCGCATCAGGCGACCCTGGACCTGCGGACGGAGACGTATCGCGGGTACACGGACAAGCCGTCCGTGGTCAAGGGGATGAACGGCGACTTCCTGGGTCAGCGCGGCTACCTGAAGACGGCGCTGACCGCTCCGTCCATCCAGGAGCAGATGCAGCAGCTCGTCGGCATGCTGCCGGGCGGCGCGGATGCGCTGAAGTCGTTCACTGCTGGGAACCTTGGGATCGGGTCTGTTTATGGACTCGTTCCTTTCGACCTCAATGGGGTCCTCGCACGGTAACGTGCGTGTCCTCCGCTTCGTGAAGAAAATGCCTTGCACCTTCACGGCTGATCTCAAGCGGAGGGATCTCCACTCGGTAACGAGTGTGATCAAACCACGAGAATTGCTGGGACATCTCGCAGGCACATACGCTACAGCGTGACGTAAAAACGTGAGCGCGACAGCTAAAAAGTTATGTGACAGAGACAATCAGCAGCCGAGCCCGCCTGATTCGTTCGACGGGAAGGTTCAACGACTATGTACGTGGCTCCTCATGACGAGGATGAAGATATAGTCTGACCTCACGTGAGAGCGTGAGAGGCCAGCAGAAATGACTGGCCCCGCCGTTTATGCGCGGTGAGTAACAACGTGATCCGGTCTACACAGTATTTCGCAACAAACTGCCCCGTCCGCCCGGACAGGGTACCGCTCGTCAGGCGAAGGTCTTCACAGGTGTCAGTGGCTCTCAGACCGGCGGTCAGGGCATCATTGACATCTCGATTCCTGAGCTGGTGCAGTCCGGCGGCTCGCTGTCCTCGACGGCGTGGCCGCTGAACCTGCCTCCGTCGGGATCGCAGACCGAGGTTGATCTCAACATTCCCTATCGCTTCTTCGGTCTCACAGAATCACTGTCCTGGCTGGCGCAGTTCGCCGGGCAGGGCTTCGAGGACATCAGCGCACTAGCTAACCTGATCCTGCTGCAAGAAATGATGATGGGTGTTTTATCCGGATATGTCCGGTTTCGCCCCCTCACTCGGTGACGAGTGAGTGATAACCACGAGAATTGCTGGGACACCCGTATCACCCTGTTGCACCACAACGTGGCCCGAAAGGACGAGCGTGACGGTCTGAAAAGCAGCAGGCAGGGGCAATCAGCAGCCGAGCCCACCTGGATTCGCTCCGATGGGAAGGTTCAGAGACTATGTACGTGGAGTCTTAGCGCCAGTAATCTGATGAAGCTGCTTCAGCTTTTCTGGCAAGCACGAGGGTGACGTCATCGTACATCCATCGCACCGCTGGTGCATCGCGCTTGCTTCCGAGCAGATAGTGATACTTCTTGTCCTTACCGGCCATCCTGCGTCGCAGGACACATCCGGTATGCCGCTCGATGATGGCGGCAGTGCTCTCAAGCACAGACGGTGTGCCTATCAGCCCGATCATCCGCTTGTCGATAGATCCGTCTCCGTCCCAGAGCCCGCGCAGAAGATGGCGTTCCAGCTCGGGGGCCACAGACGGGAGAGTAGCGGAGTAGCTTTTGTCATGGTGGAGTCCTAGCTTATTCAGGTCCCTTACCATCTTCACGCTGTAGAGCGTGAGTCGCATCATCCCGTCCTTCTGAGGGGTGAGCGGTGCGTCATGGTTAAGTTCCCGCGCCACTGCGCGGAGTAGCTCAGCATCGTTCTCTTTCAGGCTGATCTGAATTTTGCGACCGTCGTTAGTGACGTGGCCGTCTGCTAGAATAAGCCCGAGGATATACGCCTTCTCGGCGGTGTCTATCCGGGTGAAGTAATCACGGTCTGTTGTCCATTTCGGCGGTGGGCTCATCTGTACAGTATAGCGCGCTGAGATTATGATATAGTCCGGTCTCATGTGAGAGCATGAGAGGCATGCAGAAATGACATGCCCGCTCGCTGTCAAGCGAGAGGTAACAGAACGGAAGAGTATCAGCTCCTGGCTGGTACCTCGACAGCACTTTCTGCTCCGGCAACTCCGACTCTCACGGCCCGGACGGCTGGCTCGAACGAGACGGCGCTGTCCACGGACGGCTCCGCCACGTACGTGACCGTCACGGCCACGAACTACTTCGGCGAGACGGTTGCCAGCACGGCAGCTACCCTCACCCCGACCACGGGGCAGGTCGTTGACGTGACCATCGTCCCGGTCACCGGGGCGCAGTCCTACAACATCTACGTCGGCACGGCCAACGCCCGGACCACGCTGTACCGCATGGCGACTGGCGTCGGCGGGCAGCGCTACACGCTTCAGGGGACCGCTCCCAGCTCGGGTGCGAACTCGCCGGCGGCGGACACCGGCACGGGCACCAACACCCGGCTGGAGGGCCTGATCCCGACGCTGACCGGCAAGTCGGCGCAGACCACGGTCTACCCCAACGGGTGGCAGGGCGGCTACTACCAGCCGTCTGTCGGCACGCACCTGTCGTACAACGCGATCTACACGGCGCTGGATGCGCTGTGGGAGTCGGTATTCACGAACCCGGGAGCATTCCGGGCGGATCCGGCGGAGATCGCCGGTGACGGCGGCGACATCATGCGGCTGTCCACCGACGTCATCAACCAGGGCTCGGCGACGAACTACCGCCTGTGGCTCGACCAGGCGGACGTCTCTGGCGTCCGGGTCGGCGCGGCGGTGTCGGAGTTCCAGAACCCGATCACCCGGTCGGTGCTCAAGCTCGTCGTGCATCCGTGGATGACGCAGGGCACCGCGATGCTCATGACGTACCAGCTCCCGCAGACGTGGACGAACGTCGCGAATGCGTGGGAGATGACGTGCGTGCAGGACTACGTCTCAATCGCGTGGCCCGTCATTGACGCCACGTTCCGCTACTCGATCTTCCTGTACGCCGCGCTGTGCGGCTACGCTCCGTACTACTCGGGGATTCTTCAGGGGCTGCAAGTAAGCGATACCACCCCCTACCAGTAATCCGCTTGAGGCCGGGCGGCTCGCTGCCGCCCGGCCCCGGCAGAAAGGAAACGGCCCGATGGCCATCTTCGCAAACGGACCGGACTACCAGACCTACTCGGTCACTGGTACGACCCCGACCCAGATCTTCTACACGCGCGGCTACGGCGGCACCGCCATCGGGTCCGGCGTGACAGTGCGCAATCCCACGGTTGTCAATGCAGGCACTGTTGCGCTGTACGTGACCGGCGGCACGGTCGCAGCCGTCGGCGCTACTGCCTCGACCGTGTACGCTCTCGGCGCGGGCATCGCGCTCCAGCCGGGCGATCAGCTGGTGATCTTCGGCACTGCTGTCACTCAGTCCACGGGCAACCAGGGGACCTTCGACCTGTTCGGCTGCGTCGCCGGGTCGATCAACACCATCACGGTCGAGGGCGGTTACGCTACGCAGACGATTGTGAGCTGATCATGGCGAAGGCTAACTCTCCCGGGCAGACCACGGGCATTGACCCGCCTGTCGCCACCCCGTCACTTCAGGTATACAATCCCCCGGCTGTGGGGCATCCGCACTGCGTGATCTTCAACAGCGGCGCGTCGCCTGTCTACCTGGGCGGCACGTCCGTGACCGCGCAGAACGGGTTCTACTTCCCGGCAGGAGCGCAGATCAGCCTGCCGTTCGCCCCGTTCCCGATCTACGCCATCGACGGGTACACGCTCGGTACCGCGACGGCTACGCTCACGATCAACGCTGTCTCCGGCGGTACTGTCCTGGCAGCCGGGAGCATCGCGACCTTCACGCCCGGAACGCTCCTCCAGATCGGTAATGCAGGGGCACCGAACTCGCAGGAAGTGGTGGTGATCGCCAATATCCCGAACACCGGTACGGTCACGACCACGACCCCGATCCTGTACGATCACATCTCCGGGGCAACTGTCACGACAATTGCCAGCCAGAACGCCTCGTCACTGTCGGTGAACGTCGGGACGACCTGATGCCGTCCGCCATCACACCGGTCACGCTGGCGGCGGGCAGCGTCTCGGTCCTGGTGAATGTCCCGCCAGGTCCGTGCAGTGTCGTCATCTCAGCCGGCGCGGGCACGGTGGGGTTGTATTTCGGCCTGGGAACTGCTGTTACGTCATCTAACGGGCTGTACGTCCCCGGGGGCTACCCGCCGTGGCTCTACCAGCGGTACGTCGGCCAGGCAGGGCGTATCATCTACGCTACCGCACAAAGCGGCACGATCACGGCGACAGCCGGGGTCCTCGAACCGTAGGAGGCATATGGGTCAGCGTGTTCAGCTCCCGCCCGGCTGCGCCGGATTTCGCTGCGCGGACGGGAGTGTCTACTCGGCGAAGCCGGGAACGTCTGTCGTGCTGGAGGACCGGCACGCGACATCGCTTTCGAAAAGCCAGCATCAGTCTATCGGCCTGGTGACGGCCGGGGAGAGTTTCTCCCTCGGCACGAAGGAGAGCCGGCGCTGCCCGGACTGCCGGTTCCTGGCGCAAGCCTGGTCGCAGGACTGCCCGCGCTGCGGAGCGGAGACCATAGCGGCATAGCGAAACCCCCGGCCCTCGGGAACGGCAGAGATTACGTCCCAGGGAAGTGAGAACCGGGGGCTCGCTATTCCCGGAGCGCGGGGGTAGAAGGCTCCGGGAGCTTGTGGTGGTCAGGCAGGATGGATGGCGTCCTCCGTGTGGCCGGGAACCTCGTACGTCGCCTTGAAACTGATGCGCCGGGTGGCGACCCGGGAGCCGTCACGCTGATCGGCTGCGATCCCGCAATCCATCAGCGCCCGGCGGATTGCGTTTGCGGCCAGGTGCTTCTGGATGTCGAAGTGCTTGGCTGCCAGCTGATTCAGCCGGTAGATGTCCGCTAGATCAGCGGTGATGACTCGCACTCCGCCCGGGTGAAGAGCCGGGTATGCCTCGATGAGCATGTCCCGCTCGTCTTCCGCGCGCATCCCGTCGGGCGGGGAGAGCAGCGGGATGCCGCTCAGCTGGGCCATGACGCTTTCCGTGGTGAGAGCCATGATTCCTCCTGATTCGCCTGTTCCTTGCCCCCGGAGGCCGGACGAGGCTGCCTAGGAGTTCCCGTCCGCGCCTCCAGCCGAGCTATGTGCCGTCCATGATCGGCCAATATGGACCCGATCGATTCCAGGGCAGTGCACGGGCCGGGGGGCCTGCCCGCACAACACCAGCATACCGCATAAGGCGGTGTGCTGTAAACAGTGAGAAAAGGTGAGTACCACGTCTCTGTACGCACGCTCAGACATCGTGAGCGTCTGGATACCGCCGGAAAGCGGAGGGTGCGGCAGCACGCACACCCGACCCGTGGACGGCGGGAAGCCTGAGCCGGAATGGCGGCTCGACTGCCCGGCGTGCACGGCCTACCTGAAGAAGGTCAGGGATCCGCTGTGGGCTGCGATGCCTGCGGACATCCCGGAAACGCCGGATGAGCGGACCATACGCGAGGACGCCGAGAAGCGCGGCGAGCGCGCCCTGAAGAAGTCACAAGAGGAAATCAACGTCAAGCTGGCGGAGACTACCGTGCAGATCGCGGAGCTGCTGGCCCGGCACGACGGCCCGGCTCCGGACCAGGCGGACATCGCAGCTCTGGTGGCTGCGGAGGTCGCGAAGCTCATGGAGCAGCGCGACAGTGTGCCGGAGCCCGTGCCTGCGCCCGTGCAGCTGGAGCTTTTCGAGTCTGAGCCGATGGACCTGTCCCGGCTGCACAGGCAGACTCTCGCAAAGATGTGCCGGGAGCGTGACCTGGATGACACGGGCGGCAAGGAACAGCTCCTCGCCCGCCTGACGGCCTGACGAAGGGGGAGATGAGAGTTGACCATGCCGCTCCCGGTGTCCCCGACACCGTATATCACCCCGTCGACTCTCATTTCCGCTCCGACCGGAATCAGCTGGTCGACAATCCCGCCCGGCCGGGATACGACACCCGCCCAGAAGTATGCCGAGCAGCTGAATATCTGCCAGCGTGCCACGCAGATGGCCGACCAGTACTGCAATCAGGTGCTGCGCGCCACCACGGATACCGAGATGTACACCGGTCCGGGCGACTACGGGGGCCGGGTCAACATGCAGCAGGACACCGGGCTCACCCGGGTCATCCTCCAGCGCTGGCCGATCCTGACGATCAGCTCGATCCAGGTCGCGGCCAGCTCGGTGTTCCCCCGGCAGTGGCAGACGCTGCCGGGGGGCTGGTGGTCGCTGGAGAACCCGGTCTCCGGGCTCTACGGGTCTGTGGTGCCGGTCGCTGCCGGGCAGGGCGGTCAGGCGATGAACATCGGGCCGGGGTATATCAGCTGGTGCCTGGGACGGCAGGGATTCACCATCCAGATCCAGTATATCAACGGCTGGCCGCACGCCGGGCTGACTGCGAATGCGAGCGTCGGGGCGACCAGCATCACTGTTGACGACTGCACCGGCTGGACCGTGCCGCAGGCGGATACCGGTCTTATCGGGGCAACCGGCGTGATCTATGACGGCGGGCAGCAGGAGGTCGTCCAGGTGACCGCCGCCTCGGCGACCTCCGGGCCGGGAATGCTCACGCTGGCAAGCGCGCTGCTGTATGATCATGAGTCCGGGGTCGCCGTGACGACGCTGCCGGAGACCATCCGGTGGGCGTGCATCCTGTTCGGCGCGGCGATGGCCCTGACGCGAGGTGCGACTTCGACGACCGTGCAGGAACGCCCCGGCGGGAAGCAGAGCTCAGCTGCGCGATCGGAAACCCTGTTCGAGCAGGCATGTCATCAGCTGCACCCCTGGAAGCGGGTCATCTGATGCCGATCGTCACCACGCAGCAGGAGATTCTCAAGCTGCTGGACAACCTGCCGATGCCGAACGGGAACTACGAGCTCCAGGCATACATCACGCCCCCTGACCCGGAAACGGACTACAGCAACCCGCACGCGTACATCTGGCCTGCGAAAGGCGACGAGTCCCGGAACCCGGCATTCGGCGGGGCGATCCCGCGCAATACCGGGGTGTTCACGCCGTCCGGGACGAAGCCGATCCTGCATGAGATGCATGTGTATCTCGTCTGGTTCAGCACAAATGACGATCCGGATGCAGATACTTGGTTCCCCGGCATGGTCGACGCGGTGATGTGGGCGCTGCGGACCTCGCCGGATCCGCTGCCGGTGACCGATCCGTTCACCGGGCTGACGAACAGCCAGCTGGTGGGGATCGGTGAAAGAATGACTTATGAGCTGGTTCTGCGAAGTACTGAGGATGAGGCGTACGACCGGTATGACGCCCTGATAACCATCCACATCTGGGAGATCCTGCAAGCCTAGAACAAGGCGGACAGGGCGAGGGCGAGCAGCCCGGCGGGCAGCAGCCAGGTCAGGTTCGTGCCCGTGACCACGCCCCCGGCGACCAGGGTCGCGAGAGCGAACAGGATGCACGCGGCGACGAGGAAAGCCCTGGACAGCGTCATACCTGGTATGTACCCACGAGAGAGGTGAATTATGCCTTACACCTACACGTACCCGGACTACATGAATACCGCTACCGGCAAGGCACTGACCGTGACCGCCGGCAGCTCCTACACCTGCGCCATCTTCTCGGGGCGTCTCACCACGGCGACGTCGTTCCCGAACGACGGGCGCTGGACAAACGCAACGACCTTCATCGACCTGACGCGCGCCCCGGAGCCTGCGCGCCCGGAGCCTCCGGCCAGGCCGCTCGTGATCCCGGCTACCGAAGGGAAGTAACGTGCCGAACAACCCGGTTGTCGGGGTTCAGCCCCCGGCTGTCTACCCCGCCGAGCGCACCTGGCTCGGCATCGGACGGGAGCTGACGGCCGGGACGGCGGTGCTGCCGACCAACACCATCCCGATGGACGCCAAGTCCTACAGTCCGGAAGACACCCCGCACTTCCTGCCGGACGAGGCGATCCGTGGCCAGATGGCCATGCTGTACAACGAGATTCTCGGCCCGGCTGATGCGACGTTCAGCTTCGGCGGCCCGAACTTCCTCGACGTGCACGGATTTTTCGCCGATAACATATTCGGGGACACATCCTCGTACTACAACGGGACGCTCACCGGAACGACGACGACGACGGCAGCGCTTCTTGTCGGGGCGACGGCTGCCACGGTATCGAACGCGGTGACCCCCGGCTGGACGGTCGGCAGCTACGTCCAGTTCGAGCCGGCGGGCAGCCCGATCGCAGAAGTGGTCAAGGTCGGCGGTACCTCGGCAACGCAGGTGTTCTTCGCGGGCAACCCGCTGCGGTTCCAGCACGGGTCCGGCGGGTCAATCTACACGATCGGCACCCCGGCGAACACGTTCACGCATGTGTTCGCACTGCTGAACAGCTCGTACGGCTACAACGGCATCCTCGGCGCGCAGCCTCCGACGCACACGCTGATGGACGTCACGCAGATCATCACCGGCACGGCGAACACGCTCGGCCCGGCGAACCTGTTCGGTGCCAGGGCGTACCCGATGTCGTGCCTGTCCGCGATGGACTTCACCGGCAACGCCGAGCAGCTGCTCGACATCAAGGTGACGGGCAACTCGTGGCCGTCAGTCGTGGCGAGCACGGTCCCGACGAACGTCATCAGCTCGGTAATCCCGGTCGCGAACTGGCAGTCCACCGTATTCATCGGCGGGACGGGGGTGGCGAACCAGGTGTTCGACATCGGCGAGTGGTCGGTGAACATCAAGCGCGAGCTGAAGGTCTACTGGACCGCGCAGGGCGCTCAGACACCCTATATCATCGCCCGGGGGCCGCTCTCTGCTTCGGGAGTTATGCAATTCACCGTCCCGAGCGATGACTCGCCATTGTACTACCTAATCGAAAATTCGCAACCCCAGGTTCAGGTGAACCTCTCTAACGGTCTCGCAGGTACGAGTCTCGTCTCTCTCACGATTAACATGCAGGTCGCGGCCTTTGTCAAATCGAAGGTTACGAGGAACCAGGTTCTCGTCGGTTATGATGACAATTATAACGCCGTCGCGAACGCTACTAACGTCGGTGGATCCGGCGGACTCGGTCCCGTCACGATGACTCTCGTAAACAGCCTCCCCGCTTACTGAGCCGGGCGCTGTCTGCGGTACTGCGAGCGGAAGCCTCGTACAGCCCCTCGTACCCGGGGATTGACGCCCACACTTCACCTGTGCTACTCTCGTCCATGAGTCCCTCCGACTCGTCTGCCGGGCGGCGGCTCACCACCGCTGCCCGGCTCAAGTCATATCACGGTCAGGAGACGCATGGCAATCGAGCGCCTGGAGCTGCCGTCCGGGAACTGGATCGAGTACCGGTCCGATCTCAAGGCGAAAGACAAGTTCGCGACGCAGGACGCGATCGAGATCACGGTCGGGGAGAACGGCCTCCAGAATATGCGCGGCGGTTTCGCGAACCGGCTCCGCAATGCCCTGCTGATGCAGCTGATCACCGCCTGGTCGTTTGAGGGCGTCCCGATCCCGTCCGTCAACCTGGCCGGGGCGGACACGGTCGGCGACGTGCTGGATCTCGATGACTACAACGTCCTGACCGAGGCGGTCGCCCCGCTGCTGATGAAAGTCGCCGGAACGGGTGATTCCCCAAACCGCAAGACGTCCGAGCGCTGACGACGGTCTTCTTCTCGCACGGGAAGAAGGGCTCGCTGCCGCCGGGCATGCCGGTGCAGATGCTCACCTACCGCTGGTGGGCGAAGATGTACGGCTGGACGCCGGAGCAGGTCGCGGAGCTCTCGCTGGAGATCTGCGAGTGGTTCCCGGCCATCGAGGAAGCTGAGCACGAGGCTGGCCAGATGCGACAGCGGATGCAGCAGCGCTCTGCTGCTCCGCCCGGGAAGGGAGGCGGTCCGGCATGGCGGGCATAGCAGCCACTATCGGCATCCTGGAAGGCATTGAGTTCCGGACCATCAAGACTGTCCCGGAGGTTGCCCGCGCGATGGGTGACACGTACCGGGATCATCTTCAGAATGTCACGCTGCGACGGACCGCGCACGGGATGTACACCTACACGCCGTCTCCGCCCGGAGCGCCGCCGTCGTTCGTGTCAGGTGAGCTGGCCTACTCGATCACCGTCACTGTCAGCCCCGGCTGGCCGCGCGCCAGCTCCGAGGTCGCGCCGCACACCGTCTACGCGGCGATCCAGGAATTCGGCGGGGACACCTGGCCGGATCACTCTAAGTTCATGCGCTGGTTCATGGAGGGGCAGTACTGGTACAAGAAGATCGTGCATCTTCCGGAGCGGCCCTACATGCGGCCTGCGCTGGAGGAAGTGATCGCCAGCGGTGAGCTTCAGGATGCAGCAGTGACCGCGTTCCGTGAGGGGATGGGGATGTAGATGCCTGACTTGCCGGAGGTGGAGCAGACTTTTGTCGCTGACGTCACTCAGTATCTGGCTGGCCTTCAGGCGATGATCCAGGAGGGCCGCGAGTTCATCGAGATGACCGAGGAAGAGGTCGTTGTAGTCGAGGAACTCCAGCACGCTATCGATGACCTGGAGAGCAAGGTCGTCGTCATCGACCTGGAAGTGCGCGGCACGGACCCGGGAGACTGGTCGACGGAGGCGCTAGCGACGCAGGTTGTCGACTGGGGGAGATTTACTGAGGAGCAGCTTGACCTGCTCCAGTACCATATGGATGCCGCACGGCAGGCGATGGCGAGTCTGGGCGAAGAAGCCGAGCAGACCGGGAGTGATCTCGATGTTCTCGGCATGCAAGCGCAGGTAGCGTCCCGCAACTGGGGCGAGCTGACCGAGACGCAGTTCGCCTGGGCGAAGGGAGCTGTCGCTGATCAGCTGGCTGCTGCTGCCCTGGCGGAAGAGCTCACGGGAATGGCACCGAGCGCGGAGCGTTTCGGCGCGGGGCTGGACTATATCTACTCAGAGGCGCAGAAGCTCGACTTCGGCCTGCGCGTGCTGTCCGACGAGGCTGGCCCGGTCGGGGAGACATTCAGCATATGGTATCTCGGCAGCCTGGACGCAGCTGCTGCCACCCGGCAGGCGGGTCAGGCGGCTGACAATGCCGGACACCAGTTCCGCATCTGGGGGACAGGCATCACGTTCAGCAGCTACGCGCTGCACTGGATGATCGCCGGCTCGATCGAGTTCCTGGCTGTCGCCGTTCCCGCGCTTGTCGCCTTCGGGTCGGCTGCGATGGTCGCCGCTCAGGCGGCTACCTGGATGGGTGACCAGCTGGAGGGCACCTACACCGCCACCGAGGCAACATCCTCCATGATCGGGGAGACCACCGGGCAGGTGTACGGGCTCAAGTCTGCGCTCCAGCAGGCGCAGAACGCCTCGGACCCGCAGGTCTACGAGCTGCTCGGCGCGTCTGTTAACTTCGCGAAGACGTCATTCGGCGGGTTCTGGACCTCGGGCTCGCAGGTCATCGACATGATGGACCGGCTCGGTGCTGAGATCGATATCGACATGCAGTCCGCGTTCGGGGCGACGGCGCAGGGACTGCTCAGTCACATGGTGGCGGATCTCACGGCGCTCGGGGAGGTGTTCGGCAACCTGGGGCATGCGATCCTCCAGCTGGCGGGCGACATGCCCGGCCTGGCCGAGGTCATCCTCGGGGTTCTCGCGGGCCTGTCGAAGCTGCTGGAAATCCTGGTCAACTTCTTCTCGATGGTCCAGATCGGCGGGGTCAGCATCATCACCTTCGCAATGGCGCTGGAAGAGGCCGGGCGCTGGGGTGGCCTGCTGCTGAACATGTTCGACGGGCTCGTGTCGGGAATCGGCGGTCTCATCACCAAGGTCGGCCTCGGTGTCGCGGAAATGACCGAATTCGAGGGAGCGGGCATGGCCGTCGGGGAGGCGATGGTCGGCGCGGGCGGTGCGGTTGAGAAGCTCGGCGCGTCCATGACTGAGGCCGGGGCGATGACCAAGACGCTCGGCGGCACGTTCAAGATGCTTTTCACGACCGGCTGGGGCTGGGCGATCATCGGAGCAGTCACGCTCGGCATCCTGGTCGAGAAGATGCTGGACACCGGGGACGCAGCCGAGCAGATGGCCTCCGAGATGGAGAATGCCATCGGCAAGGCCAGTGTCACGCAGGGTCTCACCGATATCCTCCAGGATCTCCCGAAACTCCAGCAGTCGCTCGTCGCGCCTGTCGAGGCTCTGAAGCAGCTCTCGGACGCGACGAACTCGGCTGGAGCCAGTCTGGAGAAGCAGCACGGCGAGACGACGTCCGCTGTTGACTCGCTGAACCAGCTCGCCCTGGCGGGTGTCAACGCCGACATGCACGAGGGAGCACTGCGCAACACGACTGAGACTCTGACAACTGCGCAGAATAAGCTTATCAACCAGTTCGCCGACGCGATGACCATGACGCAGAAGTTCAACGGGGTGACGTACAGTCTCGCAGATACACTCGGGCTGGCGTCGGCAGCCGGCCTGAATCTCAATACCATGTTCAATAAGCAGGGCCAGATCACGGAGGTCGCGCGGCAGCAGATCCTGAATCTGATCCAGGGCTACCAGAACATGGCGCAGACGGGCAGCACCCTGGGGAATGACATCAATGCGGTCACGGTGCAGCTCATGGAACAGCAGACCAAGGTCCAGGGGCTGAATCAGGCATGGGATAGCTTCATGACCGGCGTGACCGGCGGCACGAACTCGCTGGCGACCCTGAACAGCGACCTGATCACCATGGGCAACGTCACTACCAATGCGACCAGCAAGATCACGGCATACGCTCAGCAGCAGCAGGGCCTGTCCTTGTCCACCGGTCAGATCGCGCAGGCGCTCAAGAGCTTCAGCGGCACGAGTGCCCAGGTCTGGCAGAACTATGACGCTTCCCTGACTCAGGCTGAGCAGGTGACGGACTGGCTGCGGACCGCAGCATCCGAGGGCATGGTCACGAACACGCAGTACAGCGAGTCTGTCAAGGGCGTCGTAGCGGAACTGCTGCCGTACGCCAAGAGCAGCTCGACAGCCGTCTCGGAGCTGTCCGCTCTCGCGCAGGAGGCAGGCGGCCCGGCGACGGCGAACTACAAGACGCTCAAGGACTGGGTAGGCAACACCAAGACAGCGCAAGATGCCTTGAATGATACTGTCAAGACTGCTACCGGGCTGATGGCCAACCTCGCGAATGTAGCAGCGAATCTGTCGTCCACGCTGGACAGCACGGTTGACAGCGCTCTCGCGCAGGGCACGGTCAACATCAAGGGCATCGCTAATGCGACGCAGGCGTTCTCACAGGATCTCCGGACTAACGGCATCAATGCGAGCTCGACTAAGGGAGCTATCGCATCGCTGGCGAATCAGCTGCATGCCTCAGGGGAGAACGCGCAGACTACGGCACAGATCATCTATGCGCTGACCCTGCGGCTGACGGGAAATGCCAAGGAGGCTCAGGCAGCAGCCGACGAAGTGCTTTTCCTGGCGAGGTCCTGGAATCAGGTCCCGGCGAACAAATCCACCACGTACGATATCTACACCAACAATATCGTGACTAACAGCACGAGGACCACGGTCGGAGGGGGGCCGGCTCCGCGCATGGCGCGCGGCGGCCTGGTACCCGGTCAGGGACGCGGCGATACCGTCCCGGCGATGCTGGAACCGGGCGAGGCAGTCGTCCCCCGGCATCTGGTGCCGTCTGTCGCGCCGTACCTGCGATCCCGGGGCGTCCCGGGGTTTGCGACCGGCACGACGAGCGTTCCCCCGATGTTCTGGGGCGGGGGCGGCGTGGACGAGTACCCGATCGGGGTCGGCCATGAGGGCAGGCCGCTGCACATCCACCTGGAGATGGACGGACGGTCCCTGGCGGATGCGGTGGTCCCTGCGATGGTCGGCGCGACGGCCCGGTATAATATCCGTAACTCAGGCCGGGTGACAGGCGTTCTCCGGCCTGCTACCGGAAGGTCGTAGATGGCCGCTATCGTCCAGCAGATCACAGGTGCTGTCTCTCCCGATTACGGCATTGCCACGGGGACGATGGCAACAGCAGAGTACAACTCGATTGTAGCTTTCGCCTCCTGGAACACGGCGGGTGTCGGCGGCACGTCTGTCAATATCCCGGCGGTGAATGTCACCGACAGCGCGGGCAACTGCTGGCGGCAGATCGGTATCAGCACTGCGCTTACGCCGGGGGGCGTGCGATGCGCGGTCTGGGCTACGCTCAACGCGCGCCCGGTGACGTGGGTGTCTGTCTCGCTGACGGGCTGGGGAGCGGCGACTGCCTATACTATAGCGGAGATCTCCGGGCTGCCGCAAGCCCTGGCCCTGGATTTCGCGGTCAGCTACGCGGGAGGGATATTCAACGGGACAGCGATCTCGGTGACAGGCATCGCCTCGACGGCGGATATCGGATTCGCGGTCGTGGGCGCAGATATCAATCCCCTCGGGGGGACAACCGTGAGCACGCCGTCCGGGTGGACGGCACTGGCAACGGCGGCGACTGTACCGGGCGGGGCCGGCACTGCTGTCGCGCATGCCTACTGGAATACGGCTGTTGCAGCGGGTACTGCCACAGTATCGTGGGTGTTCTCCAACGGGCTTAATTTCACGAATCAGGCTGCTGTCTACTGCGGGATCAGCGCGAGCGCGTCCCCTCCGCAGCAAGAGAACCGGAACTTCCCCCTGATCATTGCCGAGAATGCGTTCGGTGCGACACCCGGCGACACCCGGGCGTCGGTCGATTACACGTTCGATAACAACTACGTCCGGTGGCAGGATATCAGCAGCCGGGTGATCGGCGCGGATATCGGGGGACGCATCTCTGATTCGCGCGGGCGGGAGTATGAGCTTCAGCAGGAAGAATCCGGCGAGCTGACCGTTCACCTGAACAACGTGGACGGCGCGTTCATCCCGGGGAATGCCGCGAGCCCGTACTACAGCAGCGCGCTGAACGGGAACATGAGCTTCGAGACGGGAACGGGCGGCTGGACCGCCTCGAACGGCGCGGTCACTGCGAGCACTGCCTACGCGTTCTCCGGCACGCAGTCTGCGCAGCTGACCCCGTCCGGCGGCACCATGCAGGCGTACATCAGCTCGACAGTTATGACTGTCAACCCGAACTACCCGCTGTCCGCTTCAGCTCAGCTCTACACGCCAAACCCGGTGTTCTACGATTCCCTGATCCCGGTGAGCTCCCCGTCCGGCTGGTGGAAGCTCGCGGATGCTGCCGGGTCACGCGTTGCTGCTGACTCGTCGGGCAATCTGCATAACGCGGTGGCCGGGACAAACGTGACATTCGGGTACTCCAGCCTGGCTGTCACGGGTGACACTTCGACGCTCTTCGGCGGATCGGCTGCATCCGCCGGACTGCTGACCAACTGGAAGCCCGTGCTGACTCCGGTTACTGTCGAAGCCTGGGTCAACCGGCTGACGATAAACCAGACAGGGAGCCCGCGTATCATCTGCGCCGGGCACACGGACGCGGATTTCACGGGGTTCGAGCTCTACCTGAACGGCGGCACGCAGCCACGTCTCGTCTTCGGGAACGGAGCAACGGCTGTCACGGTATCGTCGTCGGGCACGGTGCCGAATGCCGGCTGGACGTACCTGGCAGGCACGTGGAACGGCACGACTGCTACCCTGTACCAGAACGGGGTGAGCGTCGGTACCGGCACCCTGAGCGGGACCATGGCAACGCCGGCAGCCCCGGTATCCGTCGGCTACGATGCTGCATACAACGGCGACTACTTCAACGGGGCGATCGCGCAGTGTGCTCTGTACCCCGCAGCGCTGGCGGCAACCGCGATCACTGCTCATTACGCTGCCGGACCGCTGAATGCTGCCGCGAACATTGACTGGTACAATGCGAGCAACACGTATCTCAGCTCAACGTCGGGTACCGCGATCCAGGTCCCGGCCGGGACCTGGACGCAGGCAGTCAACCTGGGTGGCTCCGCTCCTGCCGGGGCTGCCGGAGCCCGGATCAGCGTTGTTCTCGGGGGGACGCCGAGCACGTCAGATGTCCTCTACATCGATGAGGCTGCGCTTGTCTACGGGACGGCAGCTGTCGCGACGAATCTCGTCACGCTGGAGGTACCCGCCCGGACGACCGCCTGGTGGAACGGGCGTCAGTACCCGCTGTGGAGCGGATACGCGGAACGCTGGCCGCTGCACTGGCAGGAGCTGCCGCAGTGGGGATTCGCCGAGATGAAAGCGACGGACGCGATCGCTGTCACGTCCATCGGCGAGATGCTGTCTGCCCTGGACGGCGAGGTTCTCATCGACAATCCGTACGCCTACCTGCCGTGCAAGGAGCAGTACACGGACGCGTTCACCGGGGCGACGACTGCGCAGCCGTTCCTGTTCGGGACCAGCCCGTACTACGCTCCGGCCGATGCCAACGGGCTGATCGCCATCAACAAGGCTCCGGAGAATCAGGTGACCGGCACCTACGGCGACGGGCTGGGCGGTCAGGTATCAACGGGCCTGGACATCAGCTTCATGGGTGATAGCGGCACCGGGATGGGCACCGACTCGTACGGCAGCGCCACGACGGGGACGCAGGGTCCCCGGATGACATACGCGGATCCCGGCATGGCGGCAGTGACATTCATCCCGTCAGAGGGGCCGGGAGGATTCTGCGCGGAGTTCTGGTTCGTGTACGGGGGAACGGCGAGCTCCTGCGACCTGCTCGGCCTCTACGGAGGCCCGTCCGCTTTTCTCGCGACGGAAGCTGTTGCTATCGGTTCGAGACCCATGAACGGCAATTTCATTCAGATAATGGCGTACCTTAATGGCCTCTTCGATGTCACGAGCTTCGGCACGGATGTTCTCAACGGGTACATCAGCAACGGAGGATCTGCACCGCAGCACGTCGTCATCAACTGGAATAACAGCTTCCCGGAGATCTATGTCAACGGCGTCTCAAGCGGGATCCCGACTGCCGCTTCCGGTTCCGGTCTTGGGGCCGTCGTGCTCGGCGCGGGACGATATGCGTACGATCTCGATAACGCGACTCCGCTGCTCTACGGCGTCCAGAACTATGTTGCCGGGCATCTTGCGGTCTACCCCTATCAGCTCTCACCGCAGCGCATCGTGTCACACTACAACACCGGGCTGAACGGCGCAGCCGGGCTGACCGCCGGGCAGGTCTTCGCGCAGATCCTGACCTGGGCCGGGTTCGGGCTCAGGCGCGGCGGCTTCCTGTGGTCGTCAGCAACCGGGAACCCTGAGGTGACACAGATCGGCCCGGCATACAACCTGGAGGGCGCGTCTGCTGCGAGCAACCTGTACGCGCTCCAGCAGTCGGAAGGCGGCCTGATGAACGTCCAGGCGAACGGAAGTCTCGTCTACCTGGAACGCTGGGCGACGTACAATGTCCCGGTCAGCGACTACCTGGGAGATAACGCCACCTCGGACTCGATCCTGCTGAACGCGAATTCGTCATTCGCCGGCAACATCTCATCGTACAGCGCGGTAAACGGGACGATCAGCTTTGTCACGAGCCCGGCGTACGGTCCGGGGGCTGCCGGCTCGTGCCTGCTGTCTCCGGCAGGCACAGCCGCCGTTGCGAGTGTCAACAGCAGTAAGTTCCCGGTCAGCGGGGGCGGGACCTACACGGCCGGGGCATGGGTCTACTCCCCCGCAGGCTATTCTAGCATATTCGTCGGCTGCGACTGGTATAACGGTGCCACGTTCCTGTCGAGCAGCAGCAGCACCTTCAGCGTCGCGTCAGCGTCCTGGTCCTACTTCGAGGCAGGCGATGGCGCACCGCTGACCGCAACGCAGGCCGTGCTCCGGGTAGGAGAGACAGGCAGCCCCGGGACCGCGAATACGCTGAACGTCGCCTGGGCTGCTGCGATTCCGCGCAGCACGGAGATCCCTGTCCTGGGTGACGCAGAATTCGATTTCGACAACACGTATATCTACAATGAGGCTATCGTCACCCAGGAGGACGGGCCGAATCAGCTGTTCACCGTTGACGACCGGGACATCCCGTCTCAGAACGCGCTCTTCAGGCGGACCGCACTGAACATCACGGCTAACGTGGTCAGCCCGTATGACGTAGCCGACAACGCCACCTGGCAGCTCGCGACGTTCGGGGAGCCGGAGCTGCACGTGGCGGCGATTACTATCGACGTGGCGTCCAATCCGTCAGTACTCAAGCGCGTCCTCAGCCTGGATATCGGTGATGTCGTCACGTATACGCGCCGTCCGCTCGGCTCGCAGCCGCTGACGACCTCCGGGATGATCCAGCGAATCTCCCATGACATCGGCCCGGGGTACTTCCGGGTGAAGCTCCAGGTCTCGCCGGGCGGTCCTGCGCAGAACGTCCTGGCAGCGGATGTTCCCGGGTATGACACGTCTGCGACGACGGAACTGGGGTGGTAGAAGATGCCTACGCCTCCGGGTACCTTCTCTACCGGGCCGGTGAGCCCGCAGCAGCTCAACGCGGACATGTACTCCTACGACGGAACCGGGTTCGGGCGCAACGGCGTGGAGTGGCATTCCCGCAAGCCGGTCCTGCTGGATGTCATCCTCGCGCCGGTCACGCCGCCGTCCTTCAACTCCTCGACCGCCGGGACCTGGAGCAACATGACCACAGTCGGCGGATACAACGTGCTGGACAACTCGGTTTTCAGCGGACTCGGATCGGACTACCCGGGCAGCTACAGTGATATCCAGCTCGTCCCGCAGGCCATCAGCGGGGCCGGATCGCGGGGAACGTACGGAGGCTGGTACCTGTCGTTCATCAGCGTGGCGCTGACGGCGGCCAGTGCCTCGACCGCTGCGATGGGGGCCGGTGTCTATCATGGCGGGACGTTCATCGCGCCCGGGACAGTCCAGCGTCAGTTCAGTTCCGATCCCGGTGTTGCGATATATCTCGACCTCGTGAACGTGGGGGGGAACACCAGCGGGTGGACCGGCGGCATCCTGGTCGCGCAGGAGGCTGTCATAGCGAAGATGCCGCTATACGTCGTGGACAACAACGATAATTCCGGGAAGCAGTCTCGCTTCGAGTGGGTCTGGGCGGCTGTCTCAACGGGGGGCGGAACGGTCGGGTCAGTGCCGGCTCCGGTGACGAACTGGGGGACCGTGACATCCGCGAATCTGAATTCCGGGGTGCAGAACTGCTTCACTTTCCTGAATAACCCTCCGTTCCTGCGCGCTGAGCAGGCGCTCCAGACAAGCACCACCAGCGGGGTGGCAACGGAGATCGTGTGGGGCACTGCCGCCGCCATCACCGATAACTACGGCGGCTACAGCACCTCGACGGGGAAATACACCGTGCCGCTATCCGGCCTGTACCTGGCATTCCCGACGCTTTCCTACGGCAGCCCGACGAACAACGGCACGCGCACGGTCGGGGTCGCTGTCAACGGTACTTCCACGACGTGCTATGGCGGCAACATGGCGGGGATCGGCCTGGCCCTGCCGACCTGCGTCACCCAGGTGTCTGTCCTTGATCTCAGTGCGGGTGACACGGTTGCCGTGAACGCGCTCCAGGATTCAGGTGGCGCTATCACGCTGGGGGGCGGATTCACGCTCGGCGGCAAGAGCCGGTTTGATCTGCTGTACCTCTGCCCGCTGACTCCGGCCGGACAGCTCCTGAGCTACAGCCCGCCGGTCCTCGGGTACCGCTGGCAGGCAGGGATGGCGTCCGGCACTGCGCTGACCGCGCTGCTGAACGCGCATCTGGGCAGCGACCTGGAGTTCCTCATCAACCGGCCGTATTTCACCGGAGTGCAGAACGTCGCGCAGACGGGCCTCAGCAACGGTCTTCCGTACCGCATCACGATTGACACTCCCGGCGGGATCATTCACGGCTCAAACGGAGACAATTACGGCGGGTGGAGTACTGCGAACAGCTGGTATGTCGCTCCAGTCGCCGGGTGGTACCTGGTATTCTTCACCGGCTGGGCGACGCCGCCCACGACGACATCCGGCTCGCTGAGTGCCGCTATCGTCGCCCCGACCAGCGGCGGTCTTCCGCCCGCGACTGCTCCTGACTACTATCATGAACATTTTTACCCGAATACGACTGATCATCCAGCGGCTACGGCAGTCGGCCTGTATTACCTCCTGGAAGGGGAGTACATCTACCCGGAGCTCGGGGTCAGCAACTGGCTGACCTCAGGTACGTGGGGGACTTATGTCAGCTCCACGGTGTACCGGTCACAGTTCACCGTCATCTGGGTAAGCGAGTAGCAGCCGCCCGCGAGCAGGAGGGTCTTATGGAAAGATCCGCAGGCCATTCTTTCATACTTCCTGTTGTTATCGTCATCGTCAGTTTCCTGCTGTTCGCCGGAGGGACGGCCGCTTACACCACCTGGTCTGTCAGTAACTCTCAGCATAACTGGTGCAACACCATTGATCTCCTGCTTGCAGCTCCTGCTCCTAAAGCAGCCCCGGATAATCCCTCCCGCAACTACGATGCTAAGCTTGCGACGGACTTCCGGGTGCTGAAGGAGAGACTCGGATGCTGAGCATCCTCGCGGCAAGCAGCAGCGACGGCGGCGGGAGTGCCGGAGTGCTGACGCTGTATTATCTTGCAGGCTCGATAGCGACTATCCTGGGAGTCGCGTACGGTATCATCCGGTACTACGGGCGTCAGCGCGATCGCTGGCAGCAAGAGGGGCAGCAGCGTGCCGAGCAAGCGACAGCCATGAAGAACAATTCCCAGAAGCTCACCGAGAATACTGAGGCTATCGCCGCCCTGACGCATAAGCTCGATGATTTCATCGACACGGTACGCAGCGAGCTGAACGGGCTGACGCATCGCGTATCCCGGCTGGAGGAGTACCGGGATGCTTCCGACCGGCGGGATAATCACCTGTGACGCTGCCCCGGGCTCCGGCAGTCTTCGGATTCGCGGATGGCACAGTCTGCGCGATGGGCATCATCGCGGGGCTCGCGATCACTCATCAGGACGCGCGAGCAATCTGGACGGCGGCGTTCTCCGCCGGGCTGGCGGAGTTCGCGGGCATGGCGGCGGGCCAGTATCAGTCTGCTCCGGAAGACGGGAAGCTCGCGGCGCTGATCTGCGGGCTGGCCTCGACGGCAGGAGCCGTGCTCCCCGCTGTGCCGTACCTGATCACCGGCGGGGCACCCGCACTGGCGTGCGCGATCGTCGTCGCGCTGCTGCTGTGCGCGTGCATTGCGTACCTGCGACCCGACCACCAGGGCAGCAGAGCATATGTGCAGAGCTACGGGGTCATGGCGGCGGCGATCGGGCTGTGCCTGCTCGGCGGCCTGATCCCGGCGTAAGGAGGAGCAGCAGGTGAGTCTCTACACGCATATCCCGCATCCGCATCTGGAGCGACGCCAGAAAGCCGGCCCGGTCAAGGTCGACGACCAGCGGAACCTGGATCACCCCCGCTGGGTGATACGTTTCAACTCCCGGGTCGCGCTGGCATGCACGCTCGCTGTCGGATCCATGTGGTGCGCGTACGCTTTCGGTCTTCTCGCGCTCCTGGGCCTGCCTACTGCGCTGGAGCCCGGCAACATCGGGCTGCTGTTCTGGATCTCCAGCGACTTCCTCCAGCTCACGCTGCTCAGCGTGATCATCGTCGGGCAGAACATCCAGGCGGGGGCTGCCGACAAGCGCTCGGAGCAGACGTATCAGGACAGCGAGATCATTCTGCACGAGCAGGCGCAGCAGGCGGCGCACCTGGCGGCTCAGGACGACAGGATCGTCGAGATCCAGCGAGCCGTGCAGGATATCCTGGCTCAGGTGAAGGGAGCAGGCTCATGACCAGCGCGCAAGGTATTGATGTCAGCGCATTCCAGCCGGTGCTGACGTCCGCCGATCTGAACGGGCTGGCATTCTGTTTCACCAAGGCGACAGACGGGCCATCGGAGACCGATCCGAATTTCACCCTGAACTGGCGGGTAATGAAGTCAGCCGGCATTCACCGGGGGGCGTACCATGAGCTCCGGCCGGGGGCTGCCGGTCCTCAGGCGGAGCACTTTCTCGCTGTTGTGAAAGACGCCGGGCTTGAGCCGGGCGATATGCTCGCGGTGGTCGCATCTGATTACGGGGGCGTGACGGATGCTGAGGTAAAAACATGGTGCGATCAGGTGCAGGCGGCGTCACGCACCTCGCCAGTCCTGATATACTCAGATCTGTCAGTCGCACGTACACTCACGAGCTGCACCGGATATGCTCTGTGGGTCGCGTGGCCGTCGAGTACTGCGCCATCGTCAGTTACCCCGTGGAAGACCTGGAAATTCTGGCAGTGGAGCGAGACTGATCTCGATCGCGACGCCTATAACGGCACGGCGGCAGAGCTTCAGGCGTGGCTTGACGCGATCGCGTATCCTGGTAAGTGACTACTCCGAGAGGCGGTACCCATGCTGAAGCTGGGCAGGCTCCCCGGTCATATCCCGGTCGGGCTGAAGGACCTGCGGTACTACGTGGCGGGACCGCTGCCCGCACCTCCGGCATCCGTGCCGCTGTCGCCAGGCGTGGCGTGGGGAATGCTCGGGAATGACGAGTACGGGGACTGCGGCGTCGCCGGTCATGAGCACGGGCTGATGGCGGCTGCGCAGGCAGCGCATGACAATGAGACGTTCCCGTCTTCAGATCAGGCAGTCCAGTACTACCTGACGTACACGGGCGGGCAGGACGACGGCGTGGTGCTCGCGAACTTCCTGGCTTACGTCCGGAAGAACGGGTACTACGGCCATACCCTCGGCGCGTACGCGCCGATGGGGATCAGCGACATCCGGGCGCTTCAGTTCGCGATCTACGCGTTCGGGTACGCGTATACCGGGATCTCCGTCACGCAGCAGATGCTCGACGATTTCCAGGCGGGTGTCCCCTGGATGATGAGCAGTCTCGCCGGGAGCCCGGCCGGCGGGCATTGCATTCCCGTTATCGGCTACGACAGCCTGTATATTTACGCGGTGACCTGGGGGAGTATCCAGGCGATCGCATATCCCGCATGGCACGGCATGGTTGAGGAGGCCTGGGCGACGCTGACCGGCGAGCTGGATGCCGGAGACGGGCGAGGGCTGAATTATGCTGCGCTCCGGGCGGATCTCGACCGGATAGTCTCGTGAATGCGGCGACCATCACAGCGCTGGCAACAGCTATCGTGAGCATCATCGGGGCGGTAACGGCGCTGATTACTGCACTCAAGGCTAGTAAGAAGGCGTCCGCTGCGGCGGAGACTGCTGCTAAGCTGGGCAATCGTGATACGACTGTATGATACATTCATGTACGGCGGGGAAGCCGACATCCTGGAGTGCCGTCTTCGCGAGCTTGATGACTCCCCGGTGGACAGGTTCGTGATCGTCGAGGCGGAGCTCACGCACCGGGGAGATCCGAAGCCGCTGTACTTCCGGGAAGACGAGGCGCGCTTCCGGCCGTGGAGTGACCGGATCACGTACATTCCTGTTGAGGCAGATCTGCTGCCCAGCAGGGCACAGAACCCTGACCCCTGGTCACGTGAGCACGCGCAGCGCGAGTTCGCGCTCCTCGGGCTGGCGGATGCTGAGCCCGGAGACATCATCCTGCACGGGGACTGCGATGAGATACCGTCGCGCAATGCCATCGGCCGGACCCTCGCGTCTGAGGGGCTGCTGCCGCTCGTCCTCCAGATGCGGCTCGCGCAGTACGCGGCCGACTGGGTGCATCCGCTGCCGTGGAACGGCACGGTCGCCACGCGCAGGCGCAGCATCGGGACATTCGCCAGGCTCCGCGCGCTGCGGAACTCGCTGCCGGTGCTGACAGATGCCGGGACGCATCTGTCCTGGATGGGCGGGACGGACGCGCATGTACAGAAGCTCGGGCTGCACTGTCACCTGGAGATGACTGCTGCGACAGAAGAGGCGCTCCGGAGCGGGCGCTGGCTGCGCGAGGGCCTGCACTCGGACGGGCACAAGCTGATCCCGGCGGACGTGGACAGTACCTGGCCTCAGTGGGTGTATCATCGGGAATGTCCGAGCACCTGGTTCAGGCCGAGGGAAGAGGGTTAATGCGAGTACTGGTCACCGGATCGAGCGGCTTCATCGGGAAATACGTCCAGCGGGCGCTGGAGAAGAACGGGCATTCCTGCATCGAGTTCGATGCCTCCAGTCGCCGTCAGTACGTCGACGATAAAGCGGCTCTTGAGAAAGCTGTCTTTTACAAGTCAGACGCCATTATTAACCTGGCCGGGGTGCTCGGCACGAACGAGCTGTTCCATGGCGGGCGCGAGCACAAGGCTGTCGAGGTGAACATTCTCGGCGCGCTGAATGTCTACGACGTGGCGGCAGAAGCGGGCATCCCGGTCGTGCAGATCGGCACCGGGCACAAGGGCCAGCCGAACCCGTACGCGATCACTAAAGGAGCAGCGGAAGAGCTGGGCCTGGCGCGTGCCGCCTGGCAGGGCGAGAAGATCGCGGTGGTGCGGGCCTACCACGTCTACGGGGCAGGTCAGAAGATGTGCGCGCCGCACGGCACCTCGCCGGTCCGGAAGATCATCCCGTCGTTCATCTGCCGGGCGCTGACTGGCATGCCGCTGGAGATCTACGGGAACGGCGAGCAGCAGATCGACCTGGTGCATGCTGCGGACGTGGCGGACGTGCTCATAGACGCGATTGACGGTCCGTACGGGGTTGTCATCGAGGCCGGGACCGGCGTGGCGACGACGGTGAACTCCGCTGCGAGGGGCGTGCTGCACGCATGCGGTGCCCCGCTGGACCAGGTGCAGCACACGCCCATGCGAGCCGGGGAGCCGGACCAGGCCCGCGTGGTGGCGTCGGAGCCGGCGTGCGCCGTGCGCCCGTGGCCGTGGCAGCTGACGGAGACGATTGCCTGGTACCGGGAGCAGCTCGGGTGATCGGGTACAAGGACATGGCCGTCGTCATGACGGTGTGGCGACGGCCCGGGTACACGCGGAAGGCGCTGGCGTCCTGGGAGAACGTGCGCGGCGTCGGGGAACTCGGGCTCTTCCGGGTCTATGTCGATCCCTCGGACCGGCAGGATGAGATCCTGAGCGTCTGCGCGGAGTTCCAGGACGGGATTCCGGGCCTGAGCGTTGAGGTGAACCCGGAGCGCTACGGGGTGTCCTGCAATCCGGAGTTCTCCATGGCGCGGGGGTTCCGCGAGCACGGTGCGGCGTTCTCTGTCGTGGGTGATGATGACATGCTCGTCAGCACGGACGTGCTGGAGTATCTGCGCTGGGGGGCGGATACGTTCGAGGACCGGAAAGATGTCGCTGCTGTCTGCGCGCACACGCCGGAGCCTGCGCCTGCGGATTCGGATCAGGAAGCGGTGCAGCTCTTGCCGAGGTACCGCTGCTGGACCTGGGGAACGTGGCGAGACAGGTGGGACACGGTGTTCGAGCCGACGTGGGACAGGCACTATGACTCCGGGGAACCGGCCGGTTACGACTGGAATATCGATCTTCGCGTGGTGCCGGGTCGCGGGCTGAGATGCGTGTTCCCGCTCGCCAGCCGCTCGCAGAACATCGGGCGGTTCGAGGGCGTGCATGCCAGCCCGGCTGAGTTCCTGAAGACGGCGAATCCCTCGTTCCGGCAGGAGCGCGAACCTGTGAGCTACCGGGTGATCACGTGAAGCGGCTGAATCTCGGGGCCGGCGCGGACATCCGGGCGAGCTGGGTGAACGTGGACCGGATCTTCCTGCCGGGGATCGACGTTGTGCACGATCTGGACATGGATCCGTGGCCGTGGGAAGACGCGAGCGTCGATGAGATCAGCGCGATCGACGTGTTCGAGCACGTGGAGGACCCGCTGGTGTTCATGAACCAGGCGGGGCGCATCCTGAAGCCCGGGGGCATCCTCCGGATACGGACCGGGTACTGGCGGCATGAGAACTCGTTCACCGACCCCACGCACAAGCGTCACTGCACCGAGAAGAGTTTCGACTACTGGATCGCGGGGACGGAGTTCTACGAGAAGTACCACGCGGCGTACGCAGCTCCCGGGGTAGCGTTCTCGCAGGTCAGCAATAGTCTCGATGGCTCGGAGCTGGTCGTTGTTCTGAGGAGGCTCTGAAGAGAACGGATCGAGGGATGGTCGTATCAATCCTGACTATTACCGGGCTCGTGCTCGCTATCGCCGTCTCTGTCATGACTCTCATCAGGCTGTTCCGGACGGAACGCAAGATCCAGGAGGTGCACGTGCTCGTGAATTCCCAGCTGTCGAAGGTGCTGGCCCGGGTCACGCAGCTGACGAGCACGCTGGAAGAGGCAGATATCGAGATTCCGGAGAGCCCTGAAGATGAGTGACATGTCTGTCATGATGACCGCCTGGCGACGGCCCGCCTACCTGCGACGCACGCTGGAATCGTGGGCTGCCGTGGACGGGCTGAGGGACCTGCGCCAGTTCGTTGTCGCGCTGGACCCGTCGGATCGTCAGGACGCGGTGCGATCCGAGATCAAGCGATCCGCGCTCGCCCCGGAACTCTGGGAGAACTCCGCACAGCTCGGCTGCGGGGGGAACCCGGCAGCATCTGCCCAGCGGATGTTCCAGGAAGATCCTGCCCTGGAGTTCCTCATCTTCGCGGAAGATGATCTCCTGGTCAGCGACGACGTGCTGCGGTACTTCGCGTGGGCAAAGGAGGAATTCCGGGACCGGTCCGACGTACTGCTGGCATGCGCGCACTCGAACGATAACCCGTCAGCTGATGCGGATCCCTCTGCCGTGACGCTTGCCTGCCGGTTCCGGTGCTGGGTGTGGGCCACCTGGCGGGACCGCTGGGACGACGTGCTGTACCCCACCTGGGACTGGGACTACACCAGCGGTGACCAGGGGGGGCCTACCGGGTGGGACCACCATATCAACCTGCGCATCATGCCGCCGCGCGGTCTGCTGGCCGCGCTCCCGGCTGCGTCCCGGTCTCAGAACATCGGCAGGTTCGAGGGCGTGCACGCGGACCCGGCAGGCTTCGGGACGAC
>Ga0210391_10000056_pt1 | contig 130014 bp, 105 predicted proteins | sample IncBWC12OmetaG_FD_160573 | JGI IMG/M metagenome (GOLD analysis project Ga0210391, IMG submission 160573) | Forest soil microbial communities from Barre Woods Harvard Forest LTER site, Petersham, Massachusetts, United States - Inc-BW-C-12-O ...
AGGCCCGCAGCCGCTGATGGGCGCGGGCCAACTGGGATTTTGAAAAGCTGACCGTCCGGCCAAAGCTGCGGGCAATCTCCTCGTGCGACCAGCCCTCCACTTCATAGAGCCACACCACCGCCCGCGCCGTCGGGGTGAGGCTGGCCAGCGCCCGTTCCACATCGAAGGATGCGGGGTCCGGGCCGGGCTGCGAGAGAGTGGCCGGGTCCAGCCAGGTCTCGGCGTCGGCGTTCGCGCCAAAACTCAGCCGGGCGCGGTGCCAGGGCGAACGCAGGAACATGAGGCTGCGGGACAGGGCAATTTTGCTGGCCCAGGCTCCGAGCGGTGCCTCCTGGCGGTACTGGTCAAGCTGTTCGAACATCATGATCATAGTGTCCTGAAACACATCTTCGGCGACGGCCCGAACCCCGACGATCCGGCGAATGAGGGCGAACACCCCGGGCGCCACCAACGCGTAAAGCTGGGCCTGCGCGCCGGCATCGCCCGCACGTGCACCGGCAAGTACGCCCTCGGCCACCCGGATTTCGGTCAGTCTGATCACCTATGGATAAGATGCGCCATCTCGGCAAATGGTTGCACCCGTTCGGACACAATCCGCCCCATCCCGCCGTTGTGACCGACCGGCTGAATGGCTAGGATGTCGCCCTTCGTCCCCTCAAGGCCCGAGTGGCGGAATTGGTAGACGCAGCGGACTCAAAATCCGCCGCCCTTAAAAGCGTGTCGGTTCGACTCCGACCTCGGGCACCAACAGTATGAGCTGCGCTCGCACCGCTGACTCAACGCGCTTTATCGTCTAGCTACGTCCGGCAAATCTACATCCCAGGGCAGAGCCGCTGGAGATCGCACTGTTTGGACCTTTGTCCATCCTGCCTCGAAGCCCCAACGCAAGCGCGTAATCTCAGAAATACCTGCCAGCAAAGAATGAATCTCATTGCTGATCAGCATGAGTCCTGGCGCGCAATTCTTTAGCTCTTCATTCGACAATTTGGGGGGCCATCGAGCAGCGGGGTCAATGAGAACATACCATGCGCTCTTGACAGGTCCCGGGCGTCTCGCAGGCCCCATAGTTATCTGAAAATGCCCGCCGCTCACCGAGAAACGAAGTATTGACCAGGGAAGAAATAGCGGCTGGACAACCTTGACCGGACCGAAACAATTTGCCAGGTGCTTCTCAAGTCTTCCTGCAAGCTCTTTTCGCCCCTTACGCCCGGGCGGCAGCTTGGAGCTGAACCATGCTCGCGGCAGTTTGCGAATGCTCATCTGGTGCCCATCTAGTGTCCTGAAGTGTATGAGGTGCGCAACGCAAAGAATGGCGGCCCGTAATTTGACGGCCCATTTGGTCCATGATCCAGTACGCGAATGAGGCTACGCACGCGCTTTCGACTGGCAGCTTTGTGCGAGTCCCTCCCGGTGATCCTTCGCGCGGGCGGCATGCTGCTAATTTTGTTCGGCATATGCAGCGTCGGTCTGACGATCCATTTCACCTCCCAGCAACTGGTTACCATCTTGGGGTCAAAACCGCCGTTCGTGACAAGATTCATTCTTTGGTTCCCGGCGCCCACATACTTTCGAACCGCGGGCATCATTGCCGCAGCGCTCGGACTCGTCATGATTTTGATGTCAATGGTCTGGGCGCGCGCAATATCCGCTGTCGTTGAAAGGCCTGGCAGACGTGACAGGAACAACGGACGCGGTAAGGCCGCAAGCACGCCTGGATAACTAGAGACTTGGTCATGCATCGTAGCCGGTCTGTTGTGCATTGGCCGTCCGCCTGGAATGGTGTCCTGGCTGTTGTGATTTTGGCTTACGCGGGCATCACTGCTGCGGATCCACGGGGGCCCCAATCCAATTCACAGGAACCGCTTCAGGAAGTAACGGTCAGCGCGCAAAAACAGATCGACAAATACACGCTGGACCGGGTCATCATTCCGCGCTTCGTGAAGTCGCACGGCAAACCGAACTCATTTTCTGGCCAGATCACTCGCTGGACCAGACCTGACCTCATCTGCGCCTCCACGATAGGACTCGAACCGGCGGCTGCGGACTTCGTGTCACACCGGATCACGACTTTGGCGGCAAATGTAGGTGCGCCGGTTACACAGCACGCTCACTGTCTGCCCAATGTCGAGGTCATATTCACGGCCAATCCCCAGGAACAAGTCAGTTACTTCGCCCAGAACTATCGCGCGCTTCTGGGCTGGGACGCGGGCCCGTTGCATGACCGTCTGACATTCAGTCATCAAATTCGTGCCTGGTACAGCACTGCCACTTACACCTCTGGCGCCGGTTGGACAGTCGATTCGGACAAACCAGCTATTACCGTTGATCCGGACCCCATGAAAGGGTCATACAAAATAAATGTCCAGGACGCGGGCAGCGGCGGCCGATTCACCAAGACCATGCGCAGCGGGTTCACCAATGTCCTGGTCATTGCCGACATCAAGCAGGTGAGCAACCATTCCCTGCGTGCCATTGCCGATTACATTTCCATGCTGGTGTTGACGCGAACATCCGTAGACGGTTGCAGCGAGTTACAGAGCATCGTAGATTTGTTCTCGGCCGATTGTGCCGGCAGAGCACCGCCCGATTCCATTACTACAGCTGACAGCGCTTATCTAAAGGCGCTTTATACGGCGGATCTGGAAAATAACCTGAATCTCGAGCAAAACGATCTGCACGATCGCATGGCACGGGAAGTACTGGGTCGGTAGGCCCGGACAGACTGCAAGAGCCGCAACTACGGTTGAAAGCCCAGTTCTCGCTGGTGGCGAATGGCCAGAATGCGCACTTCATCTTGCGCTACGACAAACCGATACAGTGCGACGTAACCGGTCTGTCCATATGAAATTACAAGCTCGCGCAGCTCGCCTTCGATACGCCGGCCAATCAAGGGATGCGCCGCAAGGGTGTCTACTGCCGATTGGATCGCTGCGACTGCATCCCGCGCCGTGGCAGGATTCTCGCGTAAGAACTGAAAGGCGCGCTCGATATGTAGCAATGAATGCGCCGAATAGACTACCTGCGCCATGGCTTCGGTCGTGGCGCTGACCCGTCAGTTGCCAGCCGCTTCATCCAGGCATGAACATCGTCTGCGCGATAGACCTCGCCGGTTTTGTCGATTTCCGAGTCTGCAGCGAGCGCCTCTTTGGCAAGACTGCGCATCTGCTCCTCATAGTTGGCGTGCCGTTCGACAGCCTCCAGGATCAAGCTATGGGCGGAACGCCCCGTTTGCTTCGCGAGGCTACCAAGTCGGGCGCGCAATTTTGGTGGTAGTCGGATCGTCGTCGTCGCTGCCATTGTTGCGTTCCTTTTCCTACCTATAGCACAAACATAGCACACAGGTTGCTACTGTTACAGATCGTGCCGTCGGCACGTGGCTGCCTATGTTGCGCCGCAACATTACCTGTCATAATCGACCCCTCGCATCAACCTAGTCGCCTCGGTCCGCCATAGCTCAAAACACGGCTAGACTTACCTCGGGCACCACCATAGGACGCCACCTTATGAATGAAGCCACCCTGTCCGGAAAGATGAGGACACCGCTGTGACAGTCTGGGTGTTACTGACCTTCCTTACGAGCGGTCAGCCGAAAGTGCAGCTGGCCTTCAAGACCCAGGTTGCGTGCGAACACATGATTGCCACACTGACTGAGGCTCGCGATAAAAGTGCGTCGACATCGGTGGTCGGCTATCAGTGCATCGCAGTGCCGTTAGAGAACGACTGACCCATTCGCCGAACGTGCTGCACTGCGGCTGATCGTCGGCTCGCGTAACCGACCGCCGGGGTCTAATGTCGGAGCATTGTGCCGCCCCGCTCCGTGATGTCCAAATCGATCGCGACCGTCGTTACCCTGACCGCCGCGCTGCTGGCCGTTGCCATTCCCGTGCTAATCGCCATCCATCTTGCGAATCGGCAGGCCCGCGAGACGCAGATGGCTCGCGTAACGGCCTACGCCAAAGACGTACTGCACCGCTCGGAGACCACTTCGGACCAAGCGCTGCTGGCCATTGCCACTTTAAGTGCCGCACACTCAGCCGACCCGTGCGCGGATGCCAATATCGCCATCATGCGCAGGTTCGACCTGTCGTCGAGCTACCTGCAGGCCATCGGTCATGTGGTGGACGGCCAACTCAACTGCTCTTCGCTGGGCCTCTTGACCGGCAATCTGGCGCTCGGTCCGGTGGACTGGATCACGCCCAAGGGCGTAAAGATCCGCATCAATGTGAAGTTTCCGTTTGATCCGGTTACAGCCTATCTCGTGCTGGAAAACTCCGATGGGTTTATCGCCATCATCAACAAGGATCTGCCCCTCGATGCCGCCACGGACGAGCAGGACGTGACGCTCGCAGCGTTCGCGACGAACAATGGGCGCCTGTACGCCTCCCGTGGCTTTATCGATCCGCACTGGGCGGGGCCGCTGGCGAGCACACTGCCAGCTCGGCAGATGGTGACCACGTTTTTCGACCAGGACCACGTCGTCGCGGTGGTGCGTTCAAACCGCTATTACCTCGGCGCCATCGCCGCCCTGCCGGTCTCCTACATGCTCGCGCAGACGCGCGCCACCACGGAAATTTTGCTGCCGGTGGGCGTGTTTGCGGGAGTTGTGCTGGCACTCGTCACCCTGTACCTGGCCCGGCTGCAGATGGCCATGCCCGCGGTGATCAGAGCGGCGCTGAAGCGCCGTGAATTCTTCCTCCACTACCAGCCCATTGTGAATCTGCGTACCCGGGAATGGGTGGGCGCCGAGGCGCTGATCCGCTGGCGCCGTCGCGGCGGTGAGATGGTGCGTCCGGACCTGTTCATTCATGTTGCCGAGGATGCCGGCATGATCCAGCGCATCACCCAGCATGTCGTCAAACTCGTGGCGCGTGACGTCAAGGACCTGTTCATGCGTCGGCCCGATTTCCATATCGCCATCAATCTTTCATCCCACGATCTGCATGCCGAAAGCACGATCAAACTGCTGCGACAGCTCGTCAGTGACACGCATGCCGCGCCCGGCAACCTCATCGTGGAAGTGACTGAGCGCGGCTTCGTCAAACGCGAACCCGCGCAACGCATCGTGCGCGCCCTGCGCGCGGGCGGCATTCGTGTCGCGGTGGATGACTTCGGCACGGGCTATTCGAGCCTCGCCTTTCTTGAAAGCTTCGAACTCGACTTCCTGAAGATCGACAAATCCTTTGTCGACACCATGAACCTGGACACGCCGACCAGTCAGGTCGCCCTGCACATCATTGAAATGGCCAAGTCCTTGAACCTCGAGATGATCGCCGAGGGCGTGGAGACCGAGGCGCAGGCACAGTTCCTGTGCGAGCGGGGCGTACAGTTCGCGCAGGGGTGGCTCTTCGGCAAGCCAATGTCGATGGAGGACCTGCTGGCAAAGCTTGCGCAAGGCCGCGAGAACACCGCACGACTGCGCTTTCCCTGACCTTATCACTCAAGCAGGCGCCGCAGGGCATTGACTGATGCGCGCGGATGATTGCCGCGGCGCAGCTCGTAGACGCCAAGCCGCATGACCCGTTTTTCGAACAGCGCCCACAGCGGCTGGCCGGCCGCATACGCCTGATCGGCCCGCAGACGCGCGGCCACTCCTTCTTTGGGCAGCGACACCAGCAACTCTTCCGGATCATCAGCCGCCTCGCCGACGACGAAGACCACGCTTCCCAGCATCAGGGGGCTCATCGCCAGCGTGCCGCCGCCCCGGCGCAGGTCGGCCTCGAACTTCTGCACGCCGCTGCGGCGGCGGATCAGCGGTGCCTGGGTAATCCAGCGCCGTGCGGCATCGTCATCGACCCACCCGAGCGCATCGCCCCGTACGTGCAGATAATTGGCAACGCCGGTGGCGAGCAGACTCTGCGGCTGCACGAATACCGCATCTTCGGCGAGAAATTCCAGGCCCTCGAGCAGGCTGCACAAGGCCAGCGTCGACTTGCCCGAGCCGCTGCTGCCAAGCAACAGCACGCCGCGGCCGTGCTGCCCGACGCACGCTGCGTGCAGCGGCACCAGGCCCAGCGCCCGGGCCGACAGCACGAAGACCGCAAATTCGATGAGCTCATAGCGCAGATGATAGAGGCTGCCCAGCATGTCCTCAGAGGCCACGACCAGCGCCCGGTGTTGTTCCGGCGCGATGACGACGTAGTTCGCCGCATCCATGACCCCACAGAGCAAGCCACCCCCCGATTGCGTCATCACAGCCGGAGGCTCGGCCGCGCGGGGGATGGGCGGACGCGGCGCCAGGCGCAGCTCTATCTGCAGCTCCGGCAAGCTCAGGGGTAAGCGGTGTTCGGGCAGGCCGTCGTAGGCGGCACGCACCAGATCGAGCAGCGCCTCACTGTTGCTGTCAAACCGGAAGCGTCCGCCAAGTATCTGCTTGGACAGCGAAAAGCGCGTTGGCGACTGCTCACCAAAAGGATCGGCGCCCGGATCCGCGGCGCCGGAGTAAAAATTTGAAACCATCTTCAGGTGGGTACCGGCCGGCGCGGCAAAGGTTGCAGCTAGAACCGAAAATCCGGGCTCAGGTACTCACCTGCATGCTGAAGATCCTGGTCGGCCACTCGTATTTCCTGAGGTACGACCCAAAGCAGTGGGAGCGCGGCAAGCCCTATCCGCCGCTCGCGACACTGCACGTCGCGGCGCTGCTGCGTCAGATGGGCCATGACATCGCCCTCTTCGATGCCATGCTGGCCGATGGCGTTGAAGATTATGAAGGCTGCCTTACGACAGCGCGGCCCGATGTCGTGGTCCTGTACGAGGACAACTTCAACTTCCTGACCAAAATGTGCCTCGCCCGCATGCGCGAGGCGGCCTGCCGGATGATCGGCGCAGCCCGCGCCTGTGGCGCCCGGGTGATCGTGGCCGGCTCGGATGCGTCCGACCAACCGGGCGCCTTTCTCAACGCGGGTGCCCACGCAGTGCTGCAGGGCGAAGGCATTGCCGCGCTGTCGGAACTGATCCGCCGACTGGATGCAGACCCGACCGCGGACGCGGACCTGTGGCCGTGCGGCATCGCCGGTGTGGCAACGCTCGTCAACCAGGAGATCCAGCTGCGGCGCATCGGGGTGCAGCCGCCGGATCCGACGTGGGTCGTTCGCCCCGCCTGGGATCTGGTGAATATGCAGCGCTATCGGGCCATGTGGCTGCAGCGACACGGTTATTTCAGCCTCAACCTCGCGGCATCGCGCGGCTGTCCGTTCCGCTGCAACTGGTGCGCGAAGCCCATCTGGGGCAACCACTACCGGCAACTGGGCGCCCGGGAGATGGCCACGGAGGTGGCCTATCTGAAGAGTACGTTCGCACCGCAGCACCTGTGGATGGCGGATGACATCTTCGGCTTCCATGTCGACTGGGTGACCGAGTTCGCCGCGCAGCTGAACGCCTGCGGCGGCGCGATACCGTTCACCATCCAGACCCGCGCCGACCTGATCAGCGAGCGCATGGCGGCCGCGCTGAGCGAGGCCGGATGCACCGAGGCATGGATCGGTGCGGAAAGCGGCAGTCAGCGCGTGCTCGACGCAATGACCAAGGGGACGCAGGTGGCGGAACTGGTGACGGCACGCGAGCGGTTGGGACGCCACGGCATTCGGGTCGGCTTTTTCATCCAGCTGGGATATCTGGGCGAAGAGCTCGTTGACCTCTTGGCGACGCGCCGACTGATCGAGCAGGCGGCTCCCGATGACATCGGCGTCAGTGTTTCGTATCCGTTACCAGGGACGAAATTCTACGAGCAGGTCAAAGCACAGCTCGGTGCCAAGACCCATTGGCAGGACAGCGATGACCTGACGATGATGTTTCGCGGCGCCTACGGTTCTGACTTCTATCGCCGTGTGCGCGATCTGCTGCATGAGCAGATCACCCTGCGGCAGTTGGGCGCGGCCGTGCAGCCCGCGGCGCGCGCGGCCCATGAGGCCGGCTGGCGGGCGCTCATTGACGGCGAACGTGAGCATCGCACCGAAGATACGCCGTCAGCTTCTGCGACCCCGACAATCTCCGGCCCGCGTCATGTTGCCATCCCTCAGAATCGTTAAAGGCGGATTGCGGCGCGCCACCGAAGCGCTCGCCACGGAAATCGCGGCGCCGCGGCCCGGCAGCACCACCCCGGAATGGAGCGAGCTGGAATGGCAGCTGGCCGCCGCCGCGGCCGCCGCGCACGGCGTCTCGCCACTGCTGAGCACGACCTCGACCTGGCAGAACGCACCCTGGCAGTCGTTCCTGGCGCATCAGCGCGAGCACGTCGCACAGCGGTTCACGCGCATTGCAGTCCTGCTGGAGCGCATTGACCGGGGCGCCCGTGCCGCAGGTCTGCCCATCGTGCCCCTGAAGGGCGCGGCACTGCACGCACTCGGCGTCTACCTGCCGGGCGAAAGGCCGATGGCCGACATCGATCTGTTGGTCCGCGAATGCGATGTGGCAGCGACCAATGCGTTGCTTGAGACATTGGGTTATGAGGAGTCGCTGGCGACCTGGAAGCACCGCAGCTTCAAACCGATGGCCGGACGGGTGATGCCGGGACTGGGCGAACACCGTGACACGCAGATCACGATCGAATTGCATACCTGCATTCAGGAACGGCTGCCGGTTTCGGCCGTGGAGATTACCGCCCGCATTTATCCGACCCGGCCACAGCCGGGTTTGAACCCCTATCCGTCGATCGGCGCCCTGATGAGCCATCTGCTGCTGCACACGGCCGGCAACATCTGCAGTCGAACGTTGCGCCTCCTGCACCTGAACGATATCGCGCGCCTCGCCGCACGCATGACCGACGAGGACTGGAACGTGCTGTGGGTCGGGCAGGCGGGCGAGCCGCCATGGTGGGCACTGCCGCCGCTGCGCCTGACCGCCCGCTATTACCACGATGCCATACCCGCATCGGTGCTCGCGCGCGTGACGGCCGGATGCCCGGCGTTACTGCGGATGACCTCGCGCCGGCAGACCCTTACCCATGCGTCCTGCTCGGACCTGTGGATACAGACGTTTCCAGGCATCGAGTGGTCGCGCTCCGTGCGCGAGGCGGGTCGCTACATCAGCCGTCGTATCAAGCCGGGCGAGGACGCGCATCGCGAGCGAATGGGTCAGGCGCGGACGCAGGCGTTTCTGCAAGGACAAAGCTGGGCGCGGCTAAGCCGCGGGCGGCAGATTCTGCTGCGGCTGACGCGGCCCGTGCCGCGCATGGACGCCCTGTACGTGGTACGTGCGGCCTTGGCGCGCGACGCAGGCGCTCCCTAGCACCCGCCATGCAACGCCACATCCTGCTGGTCAATCCGACCATCACCTCGCGCCGCAGCGCCCGCTTTCCGCTCGCCGTGCTCAATCTCGCCGCGGCGCTCGATGGCCGCTACCGCGCGAGTCTCATCGATGGCAACGTCGATCGCGACTTTGTGTCCACCGCCTTGCACAAGCTCAGCACCGAGCCGATTGATGCGATCGGGGTCAGCGTCATGGGTGGGCCGCAGCTGCGCACCGCGATCGCATTGTCGCAGGCGGTGCGCGCACGCTTTCCGGACAAGCCCATCATCTGGGGTGGACATTTTCCCACCATCTGCGCCGATGCCGCCCTGCGTGAACCCTACGTCGACTATGCGATCCGGGGTCAGGGTGAGGACACGTTGTGTGAGCTGCTGGACGAACATTTGGCGCACGGCGCCGCGGCGCTTGAGTCCGTTGCCGGCCTGTCGTGGCGGTCCGAGGGCAACATCGTCCATAACCCGAGTCGGCCGTTCTCCCCTGCGGGTCTGACCCGTGAGCTGCCCTACGAGGGATTGGGAAATCCGCGTCAATATATCGGCCGCACCTACCTGGGACGGCATACCACCGGCTATCAGGCCGCCCTGGGATGCCGCTTCCGCTGCACTTTCTGCGGCGTGGCAGCGATGTTTCGCGGCCGTACGGCGCTACCCGCCCCGGAGCGGCTGGAGCGGGATCTTAAGTTCCTGACCCGGGAGCTGGGGGTGGATTCGATCCTGTTCTACGACCATAACTTCTTTGATCGCGAGGAAGACACGCTGCCGATACTCGAAGTGCTGGCGAAATTCCAGTTGCCGTGGTGGTGCTTCGCGCGCTCGGATGCGCTGGTGGACCTCTCGGAACATGCCTGGAGCCTGGTGCGCAAGAGCCAGCTGCGCATGGCCTACATTGGCGCCGAGTCCCCGAGCGATTGGATGCTGCATGACATCCGCAAGGGCACGCGCACCAATCAGACGCTGGAGGCGATCGATACCTGTCGCCGTCACGGCGTGATTCCGGAGCTGTCATTCATGCTGGCGCCGCCGCACGATCCGGAAGGTGAAACCGAGCGGACCTTCGACTACATCCGGCAGATCAAGCGGGTGCACCCCGCTACCGAGATCATGCTGTACATGTACGCACCCCTGCCGCCGGCGCCGGGTGCGCGCAATGTGCATGTGGAGCGCAGCGCCAGCAACCTGCGCAGCGCGAGCGGCGCGCCGCTGGTATTTCCAAGTACCGCGACGCAGTGGGCGCAGCCCGACTGGGTGCGCTATTGGTGCCATACGGACACTCCGTGGATGACGCCGCGCCTGCGGCAGCGCGTCCGTGATTTCACGACCGTGCTCGGCTGCAGATTTCCGACCGTTACCGACGTGCGCACTTCCCGCTGGTCGAAGAGCGCGCTGCGGGCGCTCGCCGCCTGGCGCTATGCCTCGCGGCGCTATCGCAGGCCCTGGGAACTGGAAGTGTCTCGCAAGGTCATTCGTCTGTGGGATCCGCGTGTCTCAGGGCTATAGGACGTTTGCGGAATGCCACCGCCGTGTAGCGTTCATTGGGCATGAGCGCATTGTTGCGGTCAAAGAGCACATCAGGCGCCAACTGGGACGGTTCTGCCTCAAGGACAGTGTCGAACTGCGCAGCGGTGGGCGTATCGCAAAATCGATAGTTGGTCGTGTGCAGTACCAGCAGCCCACCGGGCTTCAGGCAGCGGGCGAAATCAGCGACCGCGCGCGCAAAATCCTCGAATCGCAGGGCGGGATCGCTGCGCTTTGCACCATAGATGGTGAGATCCCCGAGACACAGCACCGCCAGGCAGAAGATGGCGTCATACGACTCGTCCGGTTCGTGCACCGTGGATGCCGCTGTTTCAAAACGGATCCCGGCCAGCGTCTTATCGGTGCGGGTGCGCGCGACAGCTCTGGCAATGTTGCGCGCATTGATATCAATGCCCTTCAGGTGCGCGCTCGGAAAGTAGCGGCGCAGACTGAAGAGCTCCTCGCCGCGCGAGCAGCCGAACGACAGAATGCGCAGCTGCGGTCGTTCCCGAAGTTCAGCCGCCGCGAATCCGAACAGCCACGGGTAGCGATCGGGCCGCGTGTAGTTATAGGGCTGAAACTGTCCGGCGACACGGCGCGTGAGCCGGAAGCGCCAATGGCTCGCGAGGCTGCGCAAGGCGCGACGCCAATCGCGCACTATCGTGCGCAGCGTGCTGTGATCCGCAGATCTCATTTGAGACCATGATAGCAATCGACTCTGCGCTGCGCGTGCTGGTCATCGGTGCAGGTCCGGCATCGGCCGCGCTGCATCTGCCCGCGCTGGCGCGCCTGCGCGACCGAGGACGCATCACCCTGGACCACGTGGTTGATCTGGATAGCGGGCGCGCCGCAGCCGCGTGCCGCGAATTCGGCTTTCGCGAACACTCCGGCATGGCCGAAGCGGCCCTGGAGCGCAAGGATTTCGACGCGGTCTACATCCTGGGCAGCGCGCAGATGCATTACCACTACGGCCTCCTGACGCTGCGCAGCGGCAAACATCTGTTCGTCGAGAAGCCCATCGCCGCTTCCTACGTGCAGGCGCTGGAGTTGGCGCAGACCGCGCGCGATCACGGCCTGATCGCCGTCGGTGGACTCAACCGGCGCTTCCAGCGCGCGCTGGCCGCCGTACGGGCGCGCGCCGGCCGGGCCGGTTGGCGGCTCGCCGAGGCCGTGTTCCACAAACCCGAACTTGCCAAGCCGCCGCCGTTCGGTGCCCGCACCTGGCTCACCGCGAACGGCATTCATGCCTTGGACGCCCTGGTATTCATGATGGGCGGTCTGCCCGACGAGCTCTTTGCCCAGGCCGCGGGTGACGATGCCACCGCGCCCAGTACCTTCTCCGCGCTGATGCGCTGGCGGGACGGCCGCCAGGGCGTATTCCTGAGCAACAACGCAGCGGGTACCCGACGCGAGGAATATGTATTCCACGCGCCGGGCGAGACCTGCTCGGTCACGGAGGCGGGCCTCGTCGTGGAAAGCGCCGGTACTCAGGTCAAGACCCCGCTGGCCACACTCGGCGACGGCATTGATGCCGAACATGACGCATTTCTCCTCGCCATTCAGTCGGGCGAGTCACCGGTGCACAGCCTGCACGCCATCGCGCCGTCGCTGTACCTCGCCGAGCTGATCGAATCCGGATTCTGCGGACCAGTTCCCCTCCCCCGCATCGACACCCCGAGGCCCGGCACGGCGCGAAGTCGCTCCCACGCCATCCTGGTCGACCAGCCGGCAGGCTTGCCGTCCGCACTCGCGCAACACCTGCAGCGCTTCCGGCTCGTATCCCGCGACGACATCGAACGATCGGCCACGTCGCGCTCCGATGTCGTCGGCGCCATCCTCGGGCGTGGCGCTGCGCCGTTGACGGAAAACGTGCTGGCCAAATTGCCGCAGCTCTCGGTGGTTGGCATCGTGGCGTTGTCGGTTGCGCGCTATCAGCCCGAGCAGTTGCTGGCATGCGGCATCACGCTCATCAACGCCAGCGGTGCCTACGCCGACAGTGTTGCCGAATTCGCATTTGGCCTCGCGATACTCGCGCGGCGCCGGGCCTTCATGTCGCATCAGATCATGCGCGCCGGCGGTTGGGGCAGCGACTGGCGCCGCAACGGCTGGCAGCGAGCTGCCAGAGCCGCTGCACGCCGCGCCCGGCCACTGCTGCGACGGCTCGGCCTGGAACCGCTGGCCCGCAAACTGTGGAGCGCTGCGAGGCCGGCAGGCAGCAACCTGGCAAGGCATCCGCCCACACCGCGCCTGCTGCGCGGGGCCAGCGCCGGGCTGATCGGGTGGAGCGCCAACGCGCAGGCTCTGTGCGAGCGGCTGATCGCCGCCGGCGTGACGGTATGGGTTTTCTCCGAGCATGCTTCTCCCGCTGCCATCAGGGCCGCCGGGGCCAGCCCGGTAGCGCTGGAGGAAGCGCTGGCCGCCGACATCGTCTCGCTGCATCGTGGCCTCACGCCCCAGACTTACCACTTCCTGGGAGCTCCCGAGCTTGCCCGGTTACGGCCGGGGGCAGTCCTCATCAACATTGCCCGCGGCGCCCTGATTGAACCCGGGGCGCTGCTGGCGCGTCTGAAGCCGGGCGACATTACGGCCTGCCTCGACACCTTCGAGACGGAACCCGCCCCGGCCGCGGCCCCTCTGCGCCGCCTCGCCAATGTCTTTCTCACCTCACACATTGCCGGCGGTTCCGCTGACATGCACGCGGCGGCGGGTGAAGAGGTAGTGCGCAAGGTCGCCGCCTTTCTGTCAGGCGAAGCGGTTGATGAGGGCTCTGTCGAGCGCCTGGCCACGATGAGTTGAGCCTGCCAGCGCCAGGAGTTCGTCGATGGCGGCAAGTCGCATCGGGCAGCTGTACCGATCACACTCGTTGCGGGCGCGCTGCGCGGCGTCCAGGTCCGGCGCCTCCGCGGTATGCCGCACACAAGCCACAAACTCCTCGGGCGAGTGGACCGTCTCGCGCCATTCCCCCACGGTGAACAGCGGATCGAACGCCATTTCATCCGGCCGTGCCACATACAGCGGCTTGGCGCCGCAGCGCACTGCCTGTACGGCGGCCGATGACCCACGGTACAGGCAGTAACGCGCTTCGGCGCATTCCTGCGCGAGATCCTGGCTCGAGATCCGGACATTCTGCGGCAGCTGCCGCAGGTTCGAGTGCAGACGCGCCAGCTGCGAGAAATCGACGATCGGATGCGGCCGCAGCACGAACGTAAGGTCCGGGCAGCGCTGCGCGCAGGCGATCGCGAAGTTGAACAGCACGATGGATTCGCTCTCCTGCGCATCCGGAAGCACCAGGCACAGGCCGCATCGCTCGAGCCACGATCGATGTCCCGCGCTCTTGATGTGACGGTGCGAGCCGTATTCAATCAAGCGCACGGCGCGCAGCTGCGGGCTCGCCGCCAACATCGCATGCCACATCGGGCCCAGCGTCAGGATGACATCCGGATCCGCGGCATCGTGCGGTGCGCCGATGCAACGCCGGATCGCATGGGCATGCTGCAGCAGCACCGCATGCTGATAGCCCACGCACAGCGGCGGGTGCTGCACGGTGCGCGCCGCATGCCATATGACCCGTTCACAGGCATCGCCCTCGTGTGTGGTGATGATGATCGCAGGCTTGCGATGCGCGCAGATCCGCGCCACGATGGCGTGCAGACGCAGGTTTGCAAATGTCTGCCCGCGCACCATGTCGCGACTGGCGAGCAAGCCGAGCGCGAGCGCCAGCGGATCGGCACGACTGAAGGCTTCCCGGCGCAGGCGCCGTGCGGCCCGCAGACATCGCCACCAGATACGCAGCTCCGCGGCGAGCGGCACCGCGCGCGGCAAAAGCTGCCGCTGCGCCGATGGCGGCTGCGCGGCGTACGCGCGGCGCGCCGCATCATCGCGCAGGTGGTCAATCAGCAGCAGCACGCTGCTCACACCGCGCGCCTGCAGCAATCGCTGCAGGGGCCCGAAGTAGGCGTCGTCGTCGCCCTGCAGCTGCGCGGGAGTGGTCAAGTGGGAAACAATCAGCACCTGTACTTGCGCGTGCGACTGGCGCTTCAGCATCGCGGCACCCGTCTGCCGCGCCGAACGCCACAATGCGCGCGCGCTCGCGAGCAGCGCGCGCACGGGAAGGTTCGGCGCGGTCGCCCTTCCCATGCTCTTCGCAGGCAGTGCGGATTCGTATTGCTGCAGCCACCCCGGATGTTCTTTCACAACGTGTAGCAACGGCACGGCGAGCCGCTCCGGGCCGGCATCCGGCGCTCGCAGCCACTCATCGCAGGCGGCGGCCACGGCAAAATATTGCTGCGGTGTCACGGCTTGCGCAGCCTGAAGACCAGTGCGACCGGCACTTCCAGCGCCACGCGATCGAAGCGCGCGCCCACCGGAATGTCGTCCGGCTCGAGCATGGGTTCGAGCACCTGTTCGACCTGCAGTCCCACCTCGGTGCAGGCCGCATGCCAGTGGCTGTACAGATGCTGGGTGTGGCGCACGGCGTAGCGCCGGGTGCCGCACCTGAAGTCACGCTGCCAACCGAGCGCGTGGCCGATCGGATGCACATCGCTGCATAACACCGAGCCGCCGGGTCGGGTGACGCGGTGCAGTTCGTGCAGACCCCGTCGCAGGTCATCGATATGGCCCATCACCAGGCCGCAGACAGTCACGTCCGCCCAGTCGTCCGCCACGGGCAGGGTCAGCAGATCGCCTTGCATCAGCATGATGTCGGTACTGCCCCGGTAGCTGTCGAATTGCAGGCCGGCGCGCTCGAGCATCTGCGGCGAGAAATCCACGCCGCTGACCCGGGTCGCGCCACCGCGCAAGGCATGCAGCATGTAGCGTCCGCTGCCGCAACCCACATCGAGCACGCGCTGTCCCTTAAGGCCGCCCTGCATCAGGCCGAGCATGGCGCGCTCCTCGGCCCGCATGAGCGGATTGTGGGCCTGCGCCGGGTAGCTCGACGCCCAGAGCGCGTAGGCCGCCGCCGCCTCCATCAGCTTGGGGCGTGGCATCAGGCGGCTTCGAGCCCGGGCTCGAGCGCCAGCAGCGCCGGCCCGGCCAACGATGTCGCGAGCAGCTTCGGCTTGCCATCCAGCAGCACCCGCACCGTCGCGACACCCGCCGCCGCGAACCATTCAGCGAAATCCGGATCGGCGATTCGCGGCACGCCGGCACGCACCACCGCGCGGATCTGCTTGCGTTCGATGCCTACCAGGCTTGCGGCTTCGCCGCCGCCGCGGTCCTCGACGATGACCAGATCGGCCGGTGCTCCTGCCGCCAGGGCGCCGCGGGCGACCAGCCGCAAAATGCGCGCGGCATGGGTCGTCACCAGCGCCAGCGCCGCCTCGTGATCGAGCTCGCCGCGTTCGGTCACCCCGCGCAATTCCTCCAGCAGATCGCGCGCGCCGCTCAACCGCGAATCACTGCCTAGTGCCAGTCTGCCGGCGGCATTCAGTCGTTTGGGAGCCAGCGACTGATGCAGCAGGTTGCGGTTGCGGGGCGGACACCACACCACCGCGGCGTCGGTGGCGATGATCCGTTCGATGTCCGGCTCGCCCAGGCCCACACCGTGGATCAGAACGGTGTTGCTCGCCAGACACCCCATCTGATCCAACTGCGACAACTCCGCCTGTGCTACCGCATCGGTACCCTCTGCCAGATGAATCATCCACGGCCAATGCGCCTGGGTTGCGGCAAAACTCTCGCGCACCGGCGGGCCATACTGCGGCCATCCGAGCGCGTAGCTCCAGCCATAATCGCGCAGCACGGTTATCGGAAAATCCGCAGCGTCGAGCGCCGGGTGCCAGTGATCGTGATGCGCCACGCTGGTAGTGCCGGCCAACAGATTCTTCAGCGCACCGTGTCGCAATCGCAGGGACTTGGGCACCTGTAGCGCCGCGACGACTTGCGGCGCATCGAAGTGCGTTTGAAAGGCCGCGATCCAGGCATAACTGTTCGCAAAGGCCGTGGTGGTGGGCAGCGCCGGTACGGCATTGAGCTGCAGATGCTCGTGCGCATTGATCAGCCCCGGGAAGATCAGGTGATGGCGAAGATCGACCGGGTATGCGCGCCGCTTGAGCGCTGCGCCAATGCGGTCGTCGCTGATCGGCAAGCCGGTACGCGAAGCGTCCCTGCCCTTGACCACCCGCGCGTGACACAGGGTTGCATCCACGGACTCAACGCCGGCGCATCACGATGAGGAAATGGTCGCCCATGTCGCGCAGCAGCGGCAACGCCCCCCAGCGGTCATCGAGCCGGCCCAGGCGCTCGCACCAGGTGCGCCGGCGGCGGTAGTAGTCCACCAGATAGGGCGGCGGCATGAACAGGCTCAGCGCCCGATAGCTGACCAGCGAGAAATGCCCGGCAAACGCGCGATAGAACTCGCGCGGCAGGTAGTAGTAGGTCCAGATGGTGTGCCGGTTCATGCCCACGGCGGTCGCGCCCCGTGCAGCCCGGACCAGCGCCCGCTTGAAGCGGCCGCGCACGGCGTAGTGTGCCAACTCCCAGGGACAGATCCTGCCGATCACCGAAAAGACCAGCCGGCCACCCGGCCGCAGCAGCCGCGCACACTGGGCCGCGACCGTGGCCAGATCCGGGGCGCAGTTCAGCGGTCCGAAATTCGAATAGATCGCATCGAAGTCATCGTCAAGCAGATCCAGCTGCTGGATTCCAAGGTGCCGCGCGGTGAGGCGAGACTCAAGGCCCTGCGCAACGGCACGCGCGCTGGTGCGCCCGATCATCTGCGCAGACCAGTCGGTCGCGACGACGTGATAGCCGCGGCCGGCGAACTCCAGCGCATCCAGCCCGGTGCCGCATCCCAGATCCAGCAAGCGCCCGCCGGGCGGCAGCTCACCGGGCACGGCCTCCCACAGCGCCAGGCGCATACGCTGGATCAGCTCGTTGTTGCCGCGCGGACCGTCATAGTCGGCCGCGACGCTGTCAAAGGCACGCTGCGTTTCGAGAAGTTGCGCCGCGCCCAGCCCCGCCGCGCGAACGGCCTGTGTCCCGTGATTTTGCATAGCCTTGTGCCGTGGGTACCCCTCGTGGGCCCCGCGGGTTCAGGCCACGGCTAGCGATCCGACCGAAAGCCTATTTTGGCATGCGTACCGTCGCAGAACGGCTTGGTCGCGCTGCCGCCGCAGCGGCACAGGGTGGCGGTGACGGTTCGCGCCACGAGCCGGCCGGTGCCGCTGACAATCTGCAGATTGCCGCGCACGGCCAGCGGTCCATTGGGCTGCGGATCGATCGCCAGGGGCCCATCGACCTCCGGGATGGGATCCGCCTGCGTCGTCGGCGGCTCACCGGTCGCGGCGAATTCCACCGCGTGATGGGAACCATCACAGAACGGTTTGCTCTTGGAGGCGCCGCAACGGCACAGCGTCGCGCGAAAGCCGTGCTGCTCACCGTCGATCACCAGCGGCGCACGGAACGCGTAGGGGCCGGCCTCCCGCACCGTGGCGAGATTGACGGGAGGCGCCTGCTCCTGCGCCCCGCCATGCAGGGTCGTGTAGCGGATCGCGCCGGAGGGGCACAGATGGGCGATCTCGACCACGGCGTCCACCGGCATGGCGTCCGGATGGATCCACGGCCCCTTCACGTTGGCGAGAAAGACCTTGGGGGCACCGGTCACGCAAAAGCGCGCATGAATACAGCGTCGGCCTTCGAACTTCAGTTCGATGCCTTCGGAGCGCACAGTCTCGACCCCGTCCTCGACCGTCGTCGGCGAACTGTGCGCGGCGGCAGCGCGTGCCGCCGCCGAATCATCCACCGGCGCACTCGCCTTGGCGGCCGGCGGCGCGGTCGGTGCGCCGGTGAGCTTCTGGCTCATGTCAAAGCCGCGCACGGCACGCGCGTACAGGTAGGCGAACTGGTCCCGGGCCGTGCGCACCCGCGGATCATCGGGGCTGTGCAGTTCGTTGGCGGCCCGCGTAAAACATTCCAGCCGCTCGAGAAAGCCGCGGCGCGCGGCGCGACCGGGCGGCAGCGGTGACGCATCGCGCAACGCAATGAAGGACATGCCCGCATTGCAGCCCGGATTGGAAGGGCCTGCCGGCAGCCGCGCGGCCCGCTCGGCCAGCGGCGTGATGGCGCGCATCAGGCCTACGGCAAGATCCACGGCCAGGGTTTTCTCTGCCTGCGGACCGCGGATCGCGTAGGCATAGGCGAGCAGCCGCACCATCAGCCCATAGGCCGCATTCGCCAGGTCCACCACGGCGATCGCTTCGGAATCCTCGATCCACACGCGGCCTTCGGGTCGGGGCGGCTCACGCAGGACCGGATTGGTGGCAGCCGGAAATGCCGGCACGAACTGCGGATTCGCACGCAGCAGCCGCTGGTATTCCTCGCGAATGCTGCTGAAGCGCTGGTAATGCGAGTCGGTCGAGTCGTGCGGTGCGCCCTCGCCTTGGACCACGATGGCATTGAAGGCCGCGGTCGCCGTCTTCAGGCAGATCACGCGCTTGGCGGCCGGCAAGGCCACCTCAGTCGGTGACAGCTGCAGCGCCGGATCGCCGTCAAACGCATTGTCCTCGCTCTCGCGTTCGACCAGGTCACATAGGCCCGCGGAAAGGGCGGCGTAAAAATCCCCCACCGTCGCGTAATCGATCCCCATTGGCGTGATGCGCGCGAGCGCATTGCCGCGTCCATAGCGGCCCGCGTAGACAAACCCCTCGCCGTCCGGCTCCGTGGAACCAGTGGGCCGTTCCAGGAAGATGAAATGCTGCAGCGTCGCGCGATTGAATGGCGCGAGCCGCACGGTCACGCTTGCCGGCAGGTTGCCGGGATCGAGCGGAAAATTCGCGCGGCCAAATCGCGGCGTCCCGCCCAGCGCCGAGGTGATGTTCCACACCGCCGTCAGATGTCCCATCTCCTCCACGGACACCTTGATCAGTTCGCTACGCCAGCGGCGCACGGCTTCGACCTCCTCGGCACGCAGACCCTCGGCCTCGCTGTCCTTGAGGCTGAAGGCCGCGTAGAGATAGGTGCACATCAGATTGTGCTCAAGTTCCGCCGCTTCGTAGAGCGCGTGCAGGATCTCTTCGCGACTCTTCAGTCGCGCTACCGGCATGTCCATGGAATTTTGCTCCTGTATCAAGACTCCGCACCGGAGGTCAGCGCGATGAAGTCCCGGATGCGCTCACCGAGGTAAGCGTCCGGCGTGTTCAGATGCATGGTGGACGATAAGTGATTGTGCCCGGTCATGTGCACGAAGAACGGCAGCCGGCCATGGTGCTGCAGGTACTGATTGAGCAGCACCAGCGTCTGGCGCTGAAATTCCGGTGGGTCCATCTCGGTCAGCACCAAGAGCAGCGGGATCCTCGTGTGCGTCAGGCCCTGCAGTGTCGATCCGGCGAGATAGTTGGCTTCATCATGGCCAAAGTACGCAATCTTCAACTCCGACCCGGGGGCGGTCACCATGTCGTAGAGGCCCGAGAGCAGCACCAGGCCGGCCACCCCGGCGTCATCTCCGGCATGAAACCGTGCATTGACCGCGTAGGCGCCGGCATGCGCCGCACCGGCCGAGGTCCCCATCAGGTAGATCCGCGCCGGATCGCCGCCGTGCTGTGCAATGTGCGTGCGCACCCAGGCGACGGCGGCGCCGACATCCATCGCACCCGCCGGCCACGGATGCTGCGGGGCGAGGCGGTAGGTCATGTTCACGCCCACCATGCCGTGGCGCACCGCCCACAACGCGACATTGTCCTGGTAGGGAGATCCGGGCCGATGCTTGTCCCCGGCGACAAATCCTCCGCCGTGCACAAACAGCAGCACGGGCCGCGGCAAGCCGCTGGCCGTCGGCTCAAATACGTCTAGCAGGTGGCGCGGGTCGGCGCCGTAAGCCTGGTCGCGGGATACCTTCACCCCCTGGTAGGGTTCCCGTTCGTGCTCCGGCCCGTACAGCTTCGCCGTGCCTTCGATGGCGGGCGGCGTGATTTCATTGCCGAGGGCGCGGACCTTGGCCGCCATGGCGAAGATATCCAGTGACATTCGTGAACCTCTGCTGATGGGGAGCGGGGTGAAGGGGGCAGCTTAGCGCTGTCGCGGGAACAGGTGTGCAGCGGCGAGCCGGCTCGTGCCAATATCGTCGGCATGAACTTCTGCGACCAGTGCGGCCAAGCGGTCGAGTTTCGCATCCCTCCCGGCGATCACCTGCCGCGGTACGTGTGTCCCCATTGCGGCACCATCCACTATGAGAACCCGAGGATCATCGCCGGCTGCGTTCCGGATCACGAGGGACGGATTCTGCTGTGCCGGCGCGCCATCGAGCCACGGCTGGGCTATTGGACGTTTCCGGCCGGTTTCATGGAGAACCAGGAGACGGTGCAGCAGGCCGCCGCCCGCGAGGCGCTGGAGGAGGCCCACGCCCACGTCCAGATCGGCTCATTGCTGGCGATCGTGCACGTGCTCGAGGCCCACCAGGTGCACATGTTTTTCCGCGCCCTCCTGCCCAAGGCCGAATTTGCCATCGCGCCGGAAAGCCTGGAGGTGGGGCTGTTCGCGCAAAGCGCCATTCCCTGGGACAATATCGCCTTTCCGAGCATCGAATTCGCGCTGCGACGCTACTTTTCGGACCGCGCCGCCGGACGTGAAACGCACCATTTCACCACCGCCGAGCGCCGCCCCCGGATGTGAGCGGGCTTCACGCACCGGTGCGGTGCGTGGCAGAATAACGGGTTCGGACGCGTCGGATACGCGTGCAAATCATCTGTGTCGGGGATAGCCAATGACCTTTGTCGTGACTGAGAGCTGCATCAAGTGCAAATACACCGACTGCGTGGAGGTGTGCCCCGTGGATTGTTTCCACGTCGGTCCGAATTTCCTGGTGATCGACCCCGACGAATGCATCGACTGCACCCTGTGCGAGCCGGAGTGCCCGGTTGAGGCCATCTTCTCCGAAGAGGAGCTACCGGCCGGCCAGGAGTCCTTCAAGGCCCTGAACGCGGAACTGGCCAAGAAGTGGCCGGTGCTGGCGGAGAAGATCGCCGCGCCGCCCGATGCCAAGGAGTGGGAAGGCAAGCCGGGCAAGCTCTCCTTGCTGGAGCGCTAAGACCGAGCGGCCGAGCGTCAGCCGCCGATCAGCGATCGACGTTTTTGAGTGCCTGAACCAGATCCGGCGGCGACAGATAGCCCGAGACCATCTCGCCATTGCCGAGAATCAGCGTCGGGGTTCCCTGCAGGTTGAAATCCTGGCCCAGCTGATATTCCTTCGCCACCGGATTGTTCGGGCAGATCTTGTTCGGCAGGCTTTTGCCGAGCTTCGCTTCGGTGAGGGCGGTCTTGGGATCCGTCGCGCACCAGACCTGCTCGGCCTTGCTCCACGAAGCGGTGTTGGGGCCGCTGCGCGGGTAGGCGATGTAGCGCACCTTGATGCCGAGCTTGTTGTAGTCACTGATCTGGCTGTGAAGCTTGCGGCAGTAAGCGCAGTCCATATCCGTGAACACCGTGATGGTGTGCTTGACCGTCTGGGGTCCGAACACGACCATTTGCGTTTCCGGAATAGCCGCGAGCATTTTCAAGCGCTGGTCGCGCCGCCGCACCTCGGTCAGATTATTGTTCGAGCCCGTCTCGTACAGGTCGCCAAGAATGGCGTACTTGCCATCCGGCGACACATACGCGGCGTCCGTGCCGCGCAGCAATTCGTAAATGCCCGGTATGGGCGTGGCATGCAGGTCCTCCGGTTTCACGCCCTGCATCTTTGCCGCTATGGCAACTCTGGGATCCGTGGCGGTCATGGCGGGGGCGGCTGCGGTGGGGCTGGCCAGCGGCGCCGGCGTTGGCGCGGGCGTGGCGGCGAATAGCAGCGGCGCGGCACACACTGTTGCGACCAAGAGCAGGAGGTGGCTGCGGAATTTCATGTCAGTCGGCCTCGACGGGTGGGTCACCCGTACTGTTGCACCGATAGTAGCAGAGGCCTGCGAATCAGCCGCGCGGATGATGCTGCTGATGCAGTTCCTTCATGCGCTCGCGGGCGACGTGGGTGTAGATCTGCGTGGTCGACAGATCGCTGTGACCGAGCAGCATCTGCACCACGCGCAGGTCCGCGCCGTGATTCAGCAGGTGCGTGGCAAAAGCATGGCGCAACGTGTGCGGGGACAGGTCCCGGTCGACGCCGGCCTTGCGGGCGTAGCGCTTGATGATGTGCCAAAACGCCTGGCGGGTCATGCGATCGCCGCGGCGGGTGGGGAACAGGTAATCGGTCTGGCGCTCGAGCAGGATCTCCCCGCGCGCGGCGCGGGCAAACTCGTTCAGCCAGCGCACCGCCTCTTCGCCCAGGGGAATCAGGCGCTCGCGGTTGCCCTTGCCCATGATGCGGATGACGCCCTGGTTCAGGTTCACTTGCGAATACCGCAGGTTCACCAGCTCCGAGACGCGCAGGCCCGTGGCGTACAGCACCTCGAGCATGGTGCGATCACGGTTGCCCAGCGGATCGCCGACTGCCGGGGCCCCCAGCAGCGACTCCACTTCCTCTTCGGTCAATGACTTCGGCAGGGAGCGGCCGATCTTCGGCATGGCAATCTGGGCGGTGGGATCGTCGCGGATGACGGCCTCGCGCATCAGATAGCGGAAAAAGCGTCGAAAACTCGACAGCTGTCGCGCCGTGGAGCGCGGTCGTGCACCGTGCTCGACCCGCGCAGCGATGAAATCCTGCAGGTCGGACTTGCTGGTCCGGGACATCTGGATGCCGCGCTCTCCGAGCCAGCGCGACAGGGCGGTGAGGTCGGCGCGATACGCCGCCAGGGTGTTGGCCGACAGGCCGCGCTCCATCCAGACGGCGTCCAGAAATCTGGCGACGGCCGGGTCAGCGGGTTCTGGCGCGGTCGCCGCAAGAGCTGTAGCGTGCTTGGACAAGGTCGGCCTCACTTGGAACGTCGTGCCTGCCGTGCGCGACCTGGGGAGCTTGGAGCCACCCGGGGCCTTTTCGGCGTCTGCACGGAGTATGCGGAGGGGCGGCGCTGATCCGGAGTGACCATTATCACAACTATTGACCTGGTATTACATAAAGAGAACCAGTTCACACAAAACGGCTGGCGATTATTTTCCACTAGACCTGTGGCGAAACCGGCAGAAAAATCTCTGATTACTCCTACGCTTACGCCATAGATGCGCCTGATAGCCCACATCCTGTATGGCCTGTACGCCGGCATTCTGTTTGCCTGCCTCAGTCTGGGGGCGCTGCTCGGCATGTCACTACTGCCAGGCCTCAGCAGACGCCGGAGGGTGGCCCGCGGCGCCGCTCGCGCTTTCCTGCGGCTGGCCGGTATGCCGCTGACGGTAGCGGGGCTGGAGCGGCTGCCCGAGGGTCCCTGCGTCCTGGTGGCCAATCACGCCAGTTATCTCGACGGCGTGGCCTTCATGGCAGCGCTGCCGCCGCGCTTCGAATTCGTCATCAAGCGCGAAATGGCCTCGGTGCCGCTGGCCGGCTTTCTGCTGAGCCGGATTGGCTCGCAGTTCATGGCGCGCGACAAGACCGGCCAGACCACCAAGGATGCCCGCCGCGTCATGCGCAGCGCCGAGCTCGGCCAGTCATTGGTCTTTTTCCCGGAAGGGACGTTCAGCGAAGAGCCGGGCTTGCTGAGGTTTCACTTCGGCGCCTTCGCCACAGCGCACCGCGCCGGCTGTCCGGTGGTTCCCGCCATCATCCGCGGATCGCGTGTGGCGTTGTCTCCGCGCGGCGGATTGCCGCATCCCACGCCGCTGCGGATTGAAATCCTGGAGCCGGTCACGGCCACGTCGCTGACGGGCACCGAAGCGGTGGCCGCCCTGTGTCGCCAGGCGCGCAGTGCCATACTTGGCAAGCTCGAGGAACCGGACCGGGAGGCCGCCTGAATGAATCTCAATGAAGTGCGCGCAGTCATCACCGGTGGCGCGTCGGGCCTCGGCTTCGCGGTCGCGGAACTGCTGATCGCCAGCGGCGGCAGGGTCACGCTGCTCGATATCCAGGATGCGCAGGGCCAGAAGGCAGCGCAGTCCCTGGGAGCCGCTGCCCGATACCAGCGCTGCGATGTGAGTTCGGAGAGCAGCGTCGATGCGGCCATGGCCGGCGCGGCCAAATTCATGGGCAGCCTCAATGTGGTCGTGAACTGCGCCGGCATCGGCAGCGCGGGCCGCATCTTGGGGCGCAACGGGCCGATTCCGATGGAGCAGTTCACCCGCACCATCCAGATCAACCTGGTCGGTACCTTCATGTGCGACCGTGCGGCCGCCGTGCTCATGCAACACAACGCCCCGGGCCCGGACGGTGAACGCGGCGTGCTGATCCATACTTCCTCCGTTGCCGCCTTCGAAGGCCAGATCGGCCAGGCCGCGTATACCGCGACCAAGGCAGCCGTTGCCGCCATGACCCTGCCCATCGCACGGGAGCTCGCGATGTTCGGCATTCGCTGCGTCGCCATCGCACCGGGCATCTTTCATACCCCGATGCTGGCCGGCATGCCGCCCGAAGTGCAGGAATCACTGGGCAAGCAGATTCCCTTTCCCTCGCGCCTGGGCAAGCCCGCGGAGTTCGCGGCACTGGCTGCCAGCATCATCACCAACCCGATGCTCAACGGCACCACCATCCGTCTGGATGGTGCGATTCGCATGCAACCCAAGTAAGCCCGTTACAATCACTGCATGAGCAGAGACGTTCTTGAGTACGACGCCGTCATTGTCGGAGCCGGTCCCGCGGGTCTCGCCTGCGCTATCCGCCTGAAACAACTGCGGCCCGCCCTGAACCTGTGCGTGCTGGAAAAAGGCGCCACGGTCGGCGCGCACTCCCTGTCGGGCGCGGTGATCGAACCCGGGCCCCTGGATGCACTGCTACCCGAGTGGCGCAAGAGTCCGCCCGGCATCTGCGTTCCCGCCACCCGTGACGAGTTCCGGCTGCTGACGCGCGGCGGCAGCATCCGTCTGCCTACCCGGCCGCATCTGAACAACCACGGCAACTTCATCGTGTCGCTGGGACTGTTGACGGCGTGGCTCGGCCAGCAGGCCGAAAGCCTCGGCGTCGATGTGTTCCCGGGATTCGCCGCGGCCGAGCCATTGTTTGATGAACAGGGCGCCGTGGCCGGCGTGCAGATCGGCGATATGGGATTGACGAAGTCCGGCGAGCCCGGACCCCACTACTCCGCGGGCCCCGAAGTGCGCGCGCCACTGACCTTCATCGCCGAGGGCGCGCGCGGCAGCCTCGCCAAGGTGCTGACCAAACGATTCGCACTCGACGCCGGATCCGGACCGCAGACTTACGGATTGGGGATGAAGGAGTTGTGGCAGCTGCCCAAGGGTCGGGTCGAACCCGGCCTGATCCAGCACACCGTAGGCTGGCCGCTGGATACGGCCACCTACGGCGGCAGCTTCCTCTATCACCTCGACCAGGACCGCGTGTATGTGGGCTTCGTCGCAGGGCTCGATTACTCCGATCCGAACTTCCTGCCCTTTGAAGCCTTCCAGCAATTCAAGAACCATCCGCGCATCCGGCCATTGCTGCAGGGCGGTGAGATTCTTGCCGCCGGCTCACGCAGCATCGCCGCGGGCGGCTGGCAGTCGATTCCACAGCTGGCGATGCCCGGCGCCGTGCTCATCGGCGATACGGCCGGTGGCGTCAACGTGCCTAAGATCAAGGGTGTGCATCAGGCCATTCGGTCCGGTGCGCTCGCGGCCGAGGAGTTTGTGCAGACCGGATCCATGCACGGTTTCGAGGCACGCTGGCGCGCATCTCCCGGCGGCCAGGAACTCAAGGCGGTTCGCAACTTCAAGCCCGCGTTCAAACGCGGACTGTGGGTGGGCCTCGCCAATGCCGCGCTGGAGACGGTAACCGGCGGCCACTCTCCCTGGACGCTCAAGCACCAGGCGGATCAAGCGCAGCTGCACACGCTTGAGGAGCAACCGCCGGTGGATCGTCATTGGGGGGAGCGCAGCTTGCCGCCGCGCGATCGGCTGGCTTCGGTGTTCTTCGCCGGGACCACGCACGACGAATCGCAGCCCGTGCACCTGAAAGTCCGCGACCCTTCACTGTGCTCCGATCGCTGCGCCAAGGAATTCGGCAATCCGTGTACGCGCTTCTGCCCCGCAAACGTCTACGAGATGATCGAGGATGGTCAGGGCGGGCGGCGGTTGCAGATCAACGCCGCCAACTGCGTGCACTGCAAGGCCTGCGACATCAAGGATCCGTACGGTGTCATCGACTGGACCACCCCCGAAGGCGGTTCGGGACCCAACTACCAGGCGCTGTAGTACCACTCGTGTCGCGAATGAGGTTGGAACAATGGGAGGGCCTGCCGGAGCTCTACCGTCGGGAGCTGCGCGACAACGGCTACCAGTCCGATCCCGCGCAACTCGCGGCCGTCGCCGCGTTATCGGATCTGCGGCAGCGCCTGATCGGTCGCCATCGCGCCGCGAGCAAGGGGCTGGATATGCTGCGCTCGCTCGCGAGGCGCGGAACGCGGCCCCCCGAGCGGGGCCTATATCTGTGGGGCGGAGTCGGCCGCGGCAAGACCTGGCTCATGGACATGTTCTTCGACAGCCTGCCCTTCGCCCAGAAACGGCGCCGCCACTTCCATCGCTTCATGCAGGACGTGCATGCGGGACTTAAGGAAAACGCCGGGCATCAGGCACCGCTTGCGCGGGTGGCCGACACCCTGGCGGCGCGCGTGGAGGTGCTGTGCTTCGATGAGTTCCAGGTCAGCGACATTGCCGATGCCATGATCCTGGGCACACTGCTGGCGGCGTTGTTTGCGCGGGGTGTCACGCTGGTCGCGACTTCGAATTCACCGCCCGAGGAGTTGTATCGCGATGGCCTGCAGCGACAGCGATTCCTGCCGGCGATTGATGAGATTCAGCAGCACACACTGGTGCTTGCCGTGGACGGGGGCACCGATTACCGGTTGCGCCGGCTGACACGCGCCGGCACCTATCTGCTGACCACCACGGCGGGCACCGAGGCTCGGCTCGCCGGTCTTTTTCGTGGACTGACCCACGGCATGATTGCGAAACCCGGCGAGGTTAAGATCGCCGGCCGCAAGATCGCCGCCACGGCCATCAGCCCACAGGCCATCTGGTTTGAATTCGATGCCCTGTGCGAAGGCCCGCGCAGCGTCGAGGATTACATCGAAGTGGCGCGCACCTGGCCCACGGTGCTGGTCGCGCACGTCCCGGTCCTCACGGCGCAGCACGAAGATGCGGCACGGCGCTTCATCGCGCTCATCGACGAATTGTATGACCGCCGCGTGAATCTGGTGCTGACTGCCGCCGCGCCGCTGTCGCAGCTTTACCAGGGCGAGCGGCTGCAATTTGAATTCCAGCGCGTCTTAAGTCGCCTCAACGAAATGCAGACGCCGGAATATCTGTCGCAAGCCCACCGGCCCTGATATCCGCATCGCCCGGGGGTATACTGCCGACCATGCCAGTCGAGATTCCCGCGGCCCGCGTTCGTCTCATCGAGCGCATCATCCTTGCCGCGCGCGCCCTGTCGCGCAACGCCGGCAATGCTGACTGCGCCGCATTCCTGAGGCGCTATTTTCAAGGCGTCGCACAGCAGGACCTGCTCGCCCGGCGCGCGGATTACCTGGCAAGGGTCGCCCTGGCACATCGACGCGCCGGCGAACGGCGCGCACCGGGTCGCGCGGTGGTGCGCATTCTGGACGGTGAGATTACGCCCAGTCCCCACACGCTGGTGGCGGTCGTCACCGATGACATGCCCTTCCTGGTCGATTCGCTGCTGCTGGCCTTCAGCAGCCTCGGGATCGGCGTGCATCTGATCATCCATCCGCTCTTTGATGTGACGCGTGACCGCACCGGCCGCCTCGCCTCAACGCAGCAGGCGAAGGCGCGCCGTGAGTCCTGGCAGCTGTTCGAGGTGGATCGGCAGACCGATCCGCAGCGGCTGCAGCTGATCAGCACGACCCTGAATGCGACGCTGGCCGACGTGCGGGTGGCGGTGGCCGACTGGCAACCCATGCTGCGCCAGGCGCGCGGCGCCGAACGCGAGCTTAACGCCGCGGGCGTGCCGCAGCAGGCCGATGCGGCCGAAGCCCGCTCGCTCATTGAATGGATGGCGGCAGGTCATTTCACCTTTCTCGGCTACCGTCGCTATCGCCTGCGGCGCGGCGCTCGGCGCGATCTGCTCGTGCCGCAGGCGCAGACCGGCCTGGGAATTCTGCGCGCCGTCCACGCGGGCGGGGATGCTCCGGCGCCAACGGCACTCACCGGCGCGCTGCGTCGCGAGGCACGCGCGGCGCGGGCGGTGCTGGTCACCAAGTCCAGCTCCCGTGCCAGCGTGCACCGCGGCGGTTATCTCGACTATGTCGGCGTGCGCACGTTTGACGCGCGCGGCCGGGTCACGGGCGAGCATCGCTTCCTGGGACTGTGGACCTCCTCCGCCTACGAAAGCAGCCCGCGCACCATCCCGCTGCTGAAGCACAAGATCAACGCCGTCATCGGCGCCTTCGATGCGCCGCCCGGCAGTCACGACGCCAAGGCCCTGGCGCATGTGCTTGAAACCTACCCGCGCGATGAGCTGTTTCAGGCCAGCGTCGCCGAGCTGATCCGCAGCGTGCGGGGCATAGTCAATTTGTATGAGCGATCGCAGGTGCGGCTGTTCGCGCGGCGCGATCCCTTCGGCCGTTTCTATTCCTGCCTGGTCTACGTGCCGCGCGAGCGCTATGACTCGCGGGTGGGAGCGCGCATCGAGACCGTGCTGCGCGAGGCGCTGGGCGGCACGACCGTGGAGACGCAGGTGCAGATCTCTGAATCCACGCTGGCCCGTCTGTACGTGGTGGTGCGGGTGGAACCGGATGCGCGCGCGCGCATCGATGTGGCGAAGATCGAGCGGGCCCTGGCGCGCGCGGCCTCGAACTGGCAGGCCGCCCTGCGTGATGCGCTGACGGCAACCCTGGATGAAGCCACGGCGTTGGATCTTTGGGCCCGCTTCGCAGCGGTGTTTCCAGCCGCCTACACCGAGCAGGTGACGCCGGCCGCGGCACTGGGCGATATCGCCGAACTCGCTGCGCTCGGAACCGAACCTGACGCCATGCGGTTGCGGCTGCACCGCGTGCCGGGCGAGGCGGCGACGCAGCTGCACCTGACGTTGTTTCGCCGCGGCGTCGCGGCCTCCATCTCCGATGTGGTACCGGTCATGGAGAATTTCGGCCTGCGCGTGATTGCCGAGCACCCGTACGAGCTGAGCGGACCGGGAGCGCTGCACGCCCGGATCCAGGACTTCGAGCTCGCCCACGCGACGCCGTTCGACATCGCCAAACTCGGCGGCCGACTCACCGCCGCTATTGAGAGTGTCTGGAGCGGCGCCACCGAGAACGATGGCTTCAACCGTCTGCTGCCGCTGACGGGCCTCGCGGCGCGAGAAATCATGGTGCTGCGCGCCTGCGGTCGCTACCTGCTGCAAACCGGGCTGCCCTTCAGCCAAAGCTATATGGAGCGCGAGCTGCGAACCTATCCGGGCATCGCGCTGAAACTGTTTCAGCTCTTTGAACGACGGCTCAATCCGGCGCGCTCCGCGGCGACGCGCGCGCAGAGCCAGCCGCTGGAGGATGCCATTGCGCACGATCTGGAGGCGGTGACGAGCCTCGACGCCGATCGCATTCTGCGCGCTTTCCTGCACGTGATTCGCGCCATGCTGCGCACCAACTTCTGGCAGCTCGTCGACGGCGCCCAACGACCCTGCCTGTCATTCAAGCTCGACTCGCAGGCGATTCCCGAACTGCCGCTGCCGCGTCCGCTGTTCGAGGTGTTCATCTACAGTCCGGAGGTCGAGGCGATTCATCTGCGCATGGCGCCGGTGGCACGCGGCGGCATCCGCTGGTCGGACCGGCGCGAGGATTTCCGCACCGAAGTGCTGGGGCTGATGAAGGCGCAGAACGTCAAGAACACCGTCATCGTCCCCATGGGAGCCAAGGGCGGATTCGTCGTCAGACGCCCGCGGGCCACGACACCCGAGGAGCGCCAGCTCGAGGGCATCCGCTGCTATCAGATCTTCATGCGCGGTCTGCTCGATATCACCGACAATATCGTCAACGACCGCATCGTGCCGCCGCCGCAGGTCGCGCGGCGCGACGCGGACGATCCTTACCTGGTGGTCGCGGCCGACAAGGGCACGGCGAGCTTCTCCGATATCGCCAATGCGGTGTCGGCCGAGTATTCGTTCTGGCTCGGCGATGCCTTCGCCTCGGGCGGCTCCGCCGGTTACGATCACAAGAAAATGGGCATTACGGCCCGTGGCGCCTGGGAATCGGTGAAGCGTCACTTCCGCGAACTCGGCCGCAACATCCAGGCCGAGGACTTTTCCGTCTGCGGCATCGGCGATATGTCCGGGGATGTCTTCGGCAACGGCATGCTGCTGTCGCGGCATATACGGCTGGTCGCGGCGTTCGATCACCGGCACATCTTTGTCGATCCGGCGCCGGATGTCGCCGCCAGCTTCGCCGAGCGTGAGCGCCTGTTCGCGCTACCGCGCTCCTCCTGGGACGATTACGCGAGGAACCTCATCTCCCGCGGCGGCGGTGTGTTCGCGCGCGGCGCGAAGTCGATCGCCGTGTCGGCCCAGATGCGTGAGCTTTTGGGGATCGAGGCACCGAGCGCGACGCCGCTCGAGATCATCCGCGCCATTCTTGCCATGCCGGTGGACCTCTTGTGGAACGGCGGCATCGGCACGTATGTCAAGGCGACAACCGAAAGCCAGGCGCAGATCGGCGATCGCGCGAACGACGCCGTGCGCATCAACGGCGCGGAGCTGCGTGCGAAGGTGGTGGGCGAAGGCGGCAACCTCGGGATATCCCAGCTGGGCCGGGTCGAATACGCCCTCAAGGGCGGCCGGCTGAATACCGATTTCATCGACAACTCCGCGGGCGTCAATACCTCGGATGTCGAGGTGAACCTCAAGATTCTGCTCAACCCGCTGGTGCTCGCCGGGTCGTTGCGCCTGAAGGATCGCAACCAGCTGCTGACGCGCATGACCGCGGATGTGGCCGCACTCGTCCTGCGCAACAACTACCTGCAGAGCCAGGCATTGAGCACGCTGGAGGTGCAAGCCGTCTCGCGCCTGCCCGAACATCAACATCTGATCCGGCAACTGGAGCACAGCGGCGATCTGAACCGCCGCATCGAGTTCCTGCCGGATGATGAAGCGCTCGCGGAGCGTCACAAGCACTCACAGGGACTGACGCGGCCCGAACTTGCGGTGCTGCTGTCCTACAGCAAGATCTGGCTGAGCCACCACCTGGTGGAATCGGACGTTCCGGAGGATCCGTATCTGTCCCAGGAGCTGGAGCGGTACTTCCCGCAGGCCGTGCGCACCCGGTTCGCGCGCGCCATCAGCCGGCATCGTCTGCGGCGTGAAATCATTGCCACGGCGACGACCAACAGCCTGGTGAATCGCATGGGCCCCACCTTCGTGATCCGCGCACAGGAGGAGACCGGGGCGGCGCCCGCCCGCGTTGCCCGCGCTTACACCGCGGCACGCGAGGTCTTTGAAACGCGTGAACTGTGGTCGCAGATCGAGGCGCTCGACAACCGGATTCCGGCGCAGATGCAGTACACCATGCTGTATGAGACCGGTCGGCTGCTGCGCCACCTGACGTACTGGCTGCTGGCACACCGGCCGACCCTGTCCATCGATGCCGCCGTCAGTGAGCTGCGCGGCCCCATTCGCAACCTCACCGCGCATCTTGCCGAGGCGCTCAAGGGCCTGTGGCGCAGCGGCTTCGATGCGGTGCAGGCCCGTTATGCCAGTGCCGGAGTGCCCGCGGCGCTGGCCTCGCGCATGGCGCTGCTCGATGCGCAGAACAGTGTCCTGGACCTGGTGGAACTTGCGGCCGCCAGCAAAGTGCCGGTCATCGATGCGGCGCAGGTTTATTTTGGCCTGGGCGCGCGGCTGGGCCTGGACTGGATTCACGCCCAGGTTCACGCCTTGCAGATCGATGGCACCTGGCAGGCCGTGGCGCGAGCCGGGTTGCGTGACAGCGTGTTCCAGTCACACCGTCTGCTCACACAGCGGGTCCTGGCGCTCCCCGGTCGCGCCGGTCCGGCCAGTCGCATCGATGCCTGGATCAGCGCCAATGCCCGGGAGCTGGCGCAATGGGAGCGCATGCAGGCCGACATGCGCACGGCGGGCGCTGCGGACTTTGCCACGCTGTCGGTCGGCGCCGAGACCCTGCGGCGGCTGACGATCTAATCGGCTGACGCGCGCTGCGCCCCTGCGGTACAGTACAAAAGGCGTCTTTCGACTCAAGCCGGAGACTGATTTCGTGCCTGGAAAACTCATCCTGGTCCGCCATGGCCAAAGCATCTGGAATGTCGAGAACCTGTTCACCGGCTGGCACGACGTGGATCTTTCAGAAGCGGGTCGCGCCGAGGCACGCAGCGCCGGCCAGCAGATACGCGCCGAGAATCTGAGCATCGATCTGGCCTTCACTTCGGTGTTGAAGCGCGCCATCCGCACGCTTTGGTTCATTCTGGATGAGACGGATCGCATGTGGGTGCCGGTGGAGCGCAGCTGGCGGCTCAACGAACGGCATTACGGCGCACTGCAGGGCCTCAACAAGGCGCAGACCGTTGAGCAACACGGCGAAGCCCAGGTGAAGATCTGGCGACGCAGCTACGATATTCCGCCGCCAGCACTGGCGCTGGATGATCCGCGTCATCCGCGGCACGATCCGCGCTACCGCGACGTGGATCCGGCCTTGCTGCCGGCCACCGAATCGCTCAAGGACACTCTGGCGCGCGTGTTGCCATTTTGGGAGTCACGCATCGCCCCGCCACTGCTCGCCGGCCGCAACGTCCTGGTGACAGCCCACGGCAACAGCCTGCGTGCCATGGTGAAGATGCTGGATAAGCGCTCCGAGGCCGAGATTGTCGAGCTGAATATCCCGACCGGCGTGCCGCTGCTGTACGAACTGGACGCGCAGCTCGTGCCGCTGTCCAGCCGCTACCTCGGGGATCCGGCAGCCATCGCCGCGGCCGCCGAGGCCGTGCGGCGTCAGACTGAGAAGCGCTAGGGGGCGATTGGCGATTTATTAGGCACCACGGCCGCGGACCAGCCGTCGTAGTGACCCCCGTGGGCCTTGGCGAGCTCTTTGAAGCGGACCGTCAGCTCCTGCATGCCGGGCACCGACAACCGCAACGAGCGGGTGGCGTGCAGACTGTAAGGCTGATCGCTCGGATTGTCGGGCGCCGGTTTCACATCGACCCGGTAGCCCTCCGTTTCCAGTATCGCCGCCACGGCGAGCCCCGCCTCCTGCGATGGCATCGCCATGAAGAAGTCCACCTCGTGGGGCTGGAAGGGGTCAGACCCGGACTTGCGCAGGCGCTCGATCAGGCGCTCGTCCCAGTCCTTCTCCCGCTTCTCCTTCATCTTGCGGATGCCGTAATAGACACGCCACAAGGTAGCGAAGCCTGCGAGAAACAGTAATCCGTAGATCCAGCTCATTCGTCCGGCGCCACCGTCACCCGCAGGCCGGCCAGCGCCTCGGTGAACTCGATCTGGCAGGAGAGGCGCGAATTGGCTTCGCGGTGCGCGAGGTCCGCCAAAAGCTCGCGCTCATCGGACATCGCCGCCGGCAGCTTCGCGGTCCACTGCGGATCCACGTAGACGTGACATGTCGCGCACGAACACATGCCGCCGCAGATCGCCGCAACGCCGTATTCGAGGTCGCGCAGCGTCTCCATCACCTTCAGGCCGGTCTTCGCCTCCACCTGATGTTCCACTCCGTTCCGATCAACCACTCGCAGCAAAGGCATGAATCCGCTCCGGGATATCGCTTGGGATAAAGCGGCTAGTGTGCCGGGGGCGGGTGGCGGCGGGCAAGCTCCAGGCGTCGGCACCACAGATCGGACAGGAGACGGTAAACCCAGGTCAGCTCCTCCAGGGCCGGCAAACTGGTGTGCGCCGCCAGCCCGCAACCCCGCAGCAGCGTGAGGCCATGGCGCAGCACCTGCGGGTAGTAGGCCGCCAGACAGGCCAGATCCGCCAGCGGATCGCCCACGCAGGCGTATTCCCAGTCGATGAGCCGCGGCCGATCCCAGCCAATGATATTCGTTACACTCAAGTCGCCATGCACGATGCACGCGGGTCGAGCCGCATCGGCCTGGCGGGTCAGGATCTGCCGCGCGCGCGCCAGCAGCGCGGGCAGGTCCTGCGCCGCGGTTGCATCCTGCGCGGCGATCTGTGCGGCATGGCGCTCCAGCAGCGCGCGCAGATCGAGCGCCGGCACCGCGGGGACCGGCAAGGCGTGCAGCGCGAACAGCGTCTGCGTCAGCGCTGCCAGCCGGGTCTCATCTTCCAGGTCACTCGCCTGCCAGGGCTCGCCGTCCAGGAATTCGGTGACCAGGTAACGACCCTGCGGATCCGCGGCCAGGACACGGCTGGCGAGGCCCGCGCGCGCCGCAGCGGCATGCAGCACCGCCTCGCGTCGGCGGTCGACGCCAAGCTGCACGCTGTAAGACTCATGCAGCCGCACCACGAAGGCGCCAGCGCCGGTCCGGACGCGAAACGTGGCATTGGTGGTTCCGCCGGCGAGCGGTTGCACCTCCACCGCAGCGGCGGCGCCACCCGGCAGCTGCGCCAAAGCCTCGCGCCACGGCGCCGTGTTCTGCAGGTTCACGCGCCGGCCAGTGCGGCGAGGCGGCCCTGCTCCCGCCAGGTCCGCCACCAGGCGCGATGCCCGAAGAGGATCACCACCAGTGTCGCCGCCGTCATCAGGCCCAGGAGATACAGCTTCTGTTCAAAGAACAGGAACGCCTCGACGGCGTCGATCACAAACCAGTACGCCCAGTTCTCTAGCTTCACGCGCGCCGTAAGCCAAGTCGTGAAAAGGCTCCCCCAGGTCGTGAGGGAGTCAAGATAGGGCCACGCCGCCTGCGTCTCGCGCTGCAGGTACTGCGCGGTGAGCACGCTGACGAACACGACTCCCAGCGTGCCCATGACGTGCCAGCGCAAGGGCAGCAGCGACACCGCCGGGCGTGGAATGTCCGCATCGGTCCAGCGCCAGTACCCATACACCGACACCAGCACATAGTAGACATTGAGGGCCGCCTGCATGGGCAGCGCGCGCTGCGCCGAGAGCCAGATGACGATGGCGGAACTGATGCCGCCGGCAACCCAGCACCAACGGCTGCGTTTGACGGCCAGCACCAGGTACACAACGCCGAGGATCACCGCGATCACTTCAGCGATAGACATCGCCTGCAGCGCGGCGATGATCGCACTCATCATTTGATCAGCCCCGGGTCCGTCAGCGGCCCGATCACCTTCATGACCACCACGGACTTGTCGACCTGGTCAAAGGTCGTGCGGATCTCCCGGGTCAGCGCCGTGAACACCAGCTCGAACGGCCCCACCACCTGGGTGCTGAGGCTGTTGGTGATCACGCGCACCCCGCTGTGGGTGTTCAGTCGGTCGATGAAGTCTTTGATCTTTGGAACCAGATCCCGCTCAAGCGGGTACAGGCTCAGCTCCACCGCAATGTCCATGTTGATGACCTTTTCAGCTCATTAAAACGAGTACGACAGGGTCGCGCCCAGCTGTCGCGGGGCACCGAGCTCCACGAACTGCTGGTAGGAAAAGTTCGGCGGCACATCAGCGAAGTAAAAGCCGCGCACCGCATAGTTGCGATCGGTGACGTTGCGGATCCAGACATCCGCTGACCAGCGATCTCGTCTGATTCCGGCCTTGAGATTCAAAAGCACATAGGCATGGCTGGCATACGGATCGAGCGCCGGCAGATCGTAGTAAAAACTGCCGCGGCCAGTCAGGTCGGCGCGCAGGAACAGGCCGCTACGGCCATGCAGCGTTCCCGACAGCGAACCCTGCCAGCTCGGCGCGTGCGGCAGGGCGCGATCCGGCAGCACTTCCCCATCGAGCGTCAGGCCATGGTAGCTTGAGTTGAGCAGGCCCATGGAGGCCCCCAGCTCGATGAGCGGCACCGGCGTCCAGGCAAGATCCGATTCGACACCATAGTTGCGGCCACTCGGCGCGTTGGCGTTATACAGGATGAAAGTATTCGGGTTGTCGGGTTGCAGCTGCTCCCCGGTCTGCAGCTGCAAGCCGGTGCGATGGGTGTAGAACACATCGGCATCCAGGCGCAGGCGGTGCTCGAACAGATCGGCCTTGTAACCGGTTTCGAAATTAACATCGGATTCGGGCTGGAACAGGATCTGGTTTGCCGGCAAATCGGGTCCCAGGTTGAAGCCGCCCGCCTTGTAGCCACGTCCGATGCTGACATACAGATGCTGCTCGGCATCCGCCTGATATTCCAGCGCGGCATTGCCGCCCCACAGATGATCGACCGGCGCGAAGGCATGCGTCAGCGGATCCGGATTGTTCAGATCATTGCTCACGTCATGATAGTCGGCCGTGCGCCGCTCGGCCCGTGCGCCGAGACTCCAGTGCCAGCGGGTCCCGAGCGCGCCATCCAGCGCACCGAATATCGCGCTGTTGACGGAATAGAACCGACTGTCCGTGACATCCAGCTCGTTCGTCGCGTCATCCGGATCCGGATCGCTGGGATCCGAATAAATCCCTGGCGAGGTATCCGCCAGACTCTCCGTCAGCGCCAGCTGATAGACGCCCACCAGCCAATTCACCGGCGCGGGTGCCGTATTTGACAGGCGTGCCTCCAGCGTGTGCGTGCGCCGCTCCCGCACCTGCGAATCCGAATACTGATAGGTGATCGGCGCCCACAGGATGGGATTGCCGAAATCCGAATCATACGAGTAACGGATGTGGGAATTTGCAAAAGTGCCGATGAAAGCCAGCGTGGTGGGGCCGAGCCCGGAATACGTGATCTTGAGCGAGCCGGCTGCCGAGTCCTGCCGGTCCTGGCCCGGCTGATCGGACTGGGTCGTGCGATTGTTATCGATGTCAAAGGCGTCGTAACCGTCATTGATGCGGATATCGAATACGCTGAGATCCATGCGCAGATCATCGGCCGGCTGGAACCGCCAGCGCGCGCGTACCGTGAGTTCATCGTTGCCGTCGGTGCTGTCGCGCCCAAGGTATTCATTGCGGTAGAAACCATCGCTGGAATACTGCTGGACGGCAATCCGGAACGTCGAATCGAGCGCCGCGAGCGGTCCGGTGAGCACCGCGCCGTAGGAGCGGGTGTCGTAGTCACCACCGCTTAATTCCACCCGACCGCCGAATTCGTCGGCGGGCGCCGCGCTCTGCATGGCGATCAGTCCACCCAGTGCGTTGGCACCATAACGGGTGCTCTGTGGACCGCGCAGCACCTCGATGTGATCCATGTCGAACAGCGTGCCGACGGTGCCGATGCCGCTGAAGTCGATGTCATCGATCAGGAATCCGACGGATGGATTCGGCGCACCCTGGTACTCATCGAGTTCGCCGATGCCCCGGATCTGGAAGTATCGCGGTCGATTGGTGTCGCCGGACCAGTTGAGGTTCGGCACCAGACCCAGCACATCCTCGAAATGCTGCTGTCCGGCGGCCCGCAAGGTTGCGGCGTCAAGCACCGTAATGCTGGCCGGTACCGTCTGCAGCGGTTGATCCCGCAACAGCGTCGCCGAAACGACCACTTCCTGCAAAGCATTGCCGGATGTGTCGCCGGGATCATCCGCAAGGGCCAACCTGGCGGCCGGTACGGACAGGCAAAACGAAAGAAATGCGGTGATTGCGCGCGAATTCATACCTGCTCCCTACGCCGGCATTATCCGGATCAGGTTCAACGGGTTCGCAGGACCATCCTGCGTCTCAGGCTCTGGAGAGCCACCCCAAGGTTCTAGGGTGCGTATGTTAGTGACTGCGCCGCTGTTTGCAAGCCCGATGGGCCTGCGGGGCATACAATGACCGCCAGCAACCGTGCCCTGCATACACAGGAGCCGCATCCATGGTGCGCACAATTCAGGTCCATCAGATCGACGCGTTTACCCGCGTCAAATTCACCGGCAATCCGGCCGGCGTGGTGCTCGATGCCGATTCTCTGAGCGATGCGGAGATGCTGGCGATAGCGCGCGAGCTCAACAACGCCGACACGGCCTTCGTCCTCAAGGCCGATGGCGCCGACCACGACCTGCGGGTCAGATTCTTCACGCCGCGCACCGAGGCCGCTTTTGTCGGCCATGCCAGCGTTGCGGCGCACTACGTCCTATCGAACCACACCAGCGGCACTCGGCGGCTGCGCCAGAAATCACGCGCCGGCGTGGTCGAGGTTGAAATACGCGGCGCCGATGCGCAGCGTCGTATCGCCATACGGCAGAGTGCGCCACCGCTGGGCCGTGAGATCAATGATCGTGAACGCCTCGCGGTGATGGACGCGCTGGCACTGGCATCCGCCGACCTCGACCTGCATTGCCCGGTGACGGTCGTGGGCGCCAGCAGCACCCGGATGATGGTGGGTGTGCGTGGCCCGGAGCAGCTGCGGCAATTGAAACCGGATGTATCGCGGCTCACGACGCTCTCGGCACAGCTGGGCGCACAGGGCTTCTTCGTGTTCACGCTGGCTCCCGAGCTGCCTGATGTGCTCACCGAGTCGCGCATGTTCTGTCCGGCCTTAGGGATTGCCGAGGATCCGGTGAGCGGCAACGCCCACGGCATGCTCGGCGTCTACCTCGCCCGCCACGGACTGCTGGGACACGCCGCGGCGCAGATGAAATTCGCCGGTGCGCAAGGCCATCACGTCAACCGGCCCGGTCGCGTGGAGGTCGAACTGGACTATCAGGACGGCGCCGTGACGGGCGTGTGGATCGTGGGCCAGGCCACGGCGATCTTCGAGACGCAGATCAGCCTGTAGCCGATTCCTTATCCGCCGTGCCAAGCTCCTGTGATCGCCAGATCAGCAGTAGCGCCGGGGCGGTGATACACGCCGCAGCGAGAAACGGCGAGTTCGCACCCCACAGGGCGTATACGGGACCTGAGACGAACGGGCCGATGACGCGCGCTAGGCTGGTCGCAGCCTGGTAGGTGCCCATCACGGCGCCGCGATCCGTGCCATCGGATTGGCGCGATGCCAGGGCCGAGGCGCTCGGACTGAATGCGCCCATGCCGGCGCCGCAAAACAGCAACCCGAGCGCCGCAACCAGCAAGGTGCTGCCCGCGAGTCCCACGATCAACAGCCCCGCGACGTAACAGCAGATGCCCGCCTGTGCCAGGCGCCGCTCGCCCAGGCGCGGGGCGAGAATGCGCACCAGGCCGCCTTGCATGATCACCGCCACCACGGCGGCGCCGAACAGGGCAGCGGCGACGGTACGTGGCCCGGCGCCGAAGCGGTTCAACGCCCAGAACGCGAAAATGGATTCGAGAATGCCCTGCGCGGTGGTGACCAGCAGCGCGGCCGAGGCGACATACATCAGTCGCGGCCGCTGGCGCAGCAACGCGAGCGGACCGGTGCGTGGTTGGACACCACTCAGTGCCTCGCCGCTGCCCAGATCCTTTTGCCTGACGCGACTTTCCGGCAGGCGGAACTTCACGAGTGCCAGTGCCACCAGGCTCAGCAGCGCCGAGGCGATCGCCGGCCGCAGGAAATTGGCACTCTGTGCATGGTCACCGGCCAGGACGCCGCCGATGGGTATGCCCAACATGAAGCCGATGCCGATGGCGGCGCCCACCATGCCCATGGATTTGGCGCGCGTCGCCGGCGTACTGACATCCGAGGCGTAGGCGAAGGCCGCAGCGAGGTTTCCGGCCATGAAGCCTGCGAGCATGCGCGCCGCGAGCAGCATCCACAGACTGTCCGCGAACGCCAGAATCACGTAAGACAGGCACGCCCCGACCAGGCTGCTCATGAGAATCGGTCGACGCCCGTAGCGATCGCTCAAGCGTCCCCAGATGGGCGCGGCCAGCAGCTGGCACAGCGAGTAGCTGCCCAGGATGGCGGTGGTCAGGCTGGGACCCGCGCCGTATCGCTGCGCCATGTAGGGCACCAGCGGAATGAGCACGCCGAACCCGAGCACATCGATCATCGACACCACGAACAGCGCGTTGAGGGAAGGTGCGCGGCGCGGCGCGGCTGTTGGCGATAGCGATGTCATCGGATAGGGCCACACGATACCGGTCTACCCTCGGACAATGCCAGCTCGTGCGTGGCACCGGCCGGCCATTCCTCGCGGTTATGGGTCGCGATGACCACGGTGGTGCCACCGGCAATGAGTTCGTCCAGGTGGCGCATCAGCGCGTGCCGGGTCGGCGCATCGACGCCGGAGTACGGCTCATCCAGCAGCAACAGCGGCGGATCGCCTATCCAAGCGCGGGCGAACAGCACGCGGCGCAACTGGCCGTAAGACAACTCCGCGAGCGCTCGGCCGGCAAACCGTTCCATGCCGAAGAAGGCGAGCGCCGTGCGCGCCGCGGTGCGTTGCGCCGCCGTGGGCGCATCCACCAGACCGATGCTGGCATACAGCCCCGATTGCACCACTTCGGCGACGGTGAGGTCACGAGGATGATCGGTCTGCAGATGCGGAGCGACCAGCCCCACGGTGCGTTTGAACGTTTCCAGCGGCACACCGGGGGCAATGCCCGCCCGCTCGATGCGACCGCCCGCGGCCACGCCATGATCGCCATACAGTGTGCGGATCAGAGACGATTTACCCGAGCCGTTGGGACCGTGCACCACCCAACACTCGCCCCGACGCAGGGTGAGCGTGATGCCGCTCAAGGCACGATGTTCATCCAGGTACACATCCGCCGCGGTCAGACGTACCAGCACCCGGGCGCGCCGGCCGGAGCGCAGCGCCCGCGATGAGCGGCGCGCGGCAGCGGCGAGGCTGCCCGCGGCAGCATCGGCGGCGGTCAGCGCCTGCGCAAACCATTTCGCAAGCGGCGCGCGGGCGATAGGTCCGCGATAGGCAATCCGTCCCGCTTCGAGGATCAGGGCGTGTGTGGCAGCGGCAGGCACGTCCGCTTCGCGATGGACGGAGAGGATCCACGGCAGCCGCGAACGGCGCGTGCCGGCCAGGAACCGCAGCGCGTTCGCATGCCGTGCCGCGTCCAGTCCATTGAGCAGTTCATCCATCAGCAGCAGCCGCGGGCGGGCCGCCAGGGCGCGCGCCAGCAACACCAGCCGCCGCTCGCCGTAGGACAGCGTCAGAAAACGCCGCGGCAACAGCGCCGTGATATCCAGCCGCCGCGCCAGCGCACCGATGGTGCGCTGGTTCGCACCGCTCAACGCATTGAGCGGAATATCCGTGCGATGGATGCCGGTGCCGATCACCTGTTCGACGGAGTGGTTCCAGCCGTAGCGTTCGTAACGGTCCTGACGCTCGGGCCCCACGTAGGCGATTTCATCCTGCGCTTCGTAGGGCGAGGTGCGCACTTGCGCGCCCCACCGATAGCGGCGCACCGGGCGCTCCTGCGGATCCGGCCAGACGGCTCCCGCAATCAGCTTCAACAGCTGCGTCTTGCCGGCGCCGTTGGCGCCGACCAGCACCCAACGCTGGCCGGGCCGGATGTGCCAATCAATGCCGCGCAGCACCGCACGCTCCCCGCGTACCACGTGGATGCGCTGCAGTCGGACGTCAAGATAGGATTTCACGGCGCGCACATTGGACCGAACAGGCGCACGTGGCAAGATGCCGAACATGCCCATCCTTGCCAGTGCGGATAAGACCTGTGACCTGCTCGTGGTGGGGGGTGGCATCAACGGCTGCGGCATCGCGCGCGATGCCGCGGGACGCGGACTGTCGGTCATTTTGTGCGAGCAGGACGACCTGGCCGCGCACACCTCCTCGGCCAGCACCAAGCTCATACACGGCGGCCTGCGGTACCTCGAGCAGTGGCACTTCAAACTGGTGCGCAAGGCACTGCAGGAGCGCGAGGTGCTGCTGGCCAGCGCCCCGCATCTCATCCGTCCGTTGCGCTTCGTCATGCCCCATGACGCGCATCTGCGCCCGATGTTCGAAATCCGCGCCGGCCTCTTTCTGTATGACCACCTCGCGCCGCGCAAGCGCCTGGCCGCCTCCAAAGCCGTGGATTTGAACAAGCATCCAGCGGGTGCCGGGCTCGATCCAAGCTTTCGCAAAGGCTTCATCTACTCGGATGCCTGGACCGATGATGCCCGGCTGGTGGCACTCAATGCCCGCGATGCCGCCGAACGCGGCGCCACCGTGTTGACTCGCGTGCGCTGTGAGCATGCCGAGCGGCGCGCCGATGAATGGCGTATCCAGCTGGCAGCCACTGCCGGGGGTGCGCAAACCACGACCGTGTACGCCCGCGCCCTGGTCAATGCAGCCGGCCCGTGGGTCGCAAGCTTTCTGCACGAGCGCACGACGGTGAGCAGCCACCGCACGGTGCGTCTGATCAAGGGCAGCCACATCATCGTGCCGCAGCTCTTCCGGCACCGCTTCGCCTATATTTTCCAGAACGTCGATCGGCGGATCGTGTTCGCCATTCCCTATGAGCATGACTTCACGCTGATCGGCACCACCGATGTGGAGCATCTCGGCCAACCGCAGGATCTGGCCATCAGTGCCGCGGAAGTGGAGTACCTGTGCAGCACGGTGAACCGCTATTTCATCCGTCAGATCGGGCGCGCCGATGTGGTCCACAGCTACGCAGGCGTGCGGCCGCTGCTGGAGGATGAATCCGCGGACCCGGCGAAAATCACGCGCGATTACGCGCTGGAACTTGATGTGCAGGGTGCGCCCATCCTCAATGTCTTTGGCGGCAAGATCACCACGTTCCGGCGCCTCGCCGAGGAGGCGGTAAACCGGCTGTGCGCGACGCTGCAGGTCGCGGCACCGCCGTGGACACGGGTGGCAACGCTGCCGGGGGGTGATCTGCCCAACGCCAGCCTTGCGGTATTTCTGCGCGCCCTGGCGCGGCAGTTTCCGTGGCTGCCGGTGGCCGTGCGCGAACGCTATGCACGCGCTTATGGCACCCGCATCATCAAGCTGGTCGGCGCCTCCCGCCATCTGGCCATGATGGGCGAGGAGGTGCTGCCCGGGCTGTATGAGCGCGAGATCGACTATCTGTGCAGCTACGAATGGGCGAAGACCGCGCGCGACATCCTCTGGCGCCGCAGCAAGCTCGGGCTGCATCTGCCGCCGCATGCCGAGGCGTATCTGGATGCGTGGCTGAAGGATCGCGGGCTGGGCATATCCGGCCACTTTGTCGGCCGACGCGGCAAGACGGGCGCGTGAGTACGCGGCGGCTGGTACTCGCGATCGACCAGGGCACGAGCAGTTCGCGCGCCGTGGTGTTCGATCAGGATCGGCAGATCGCGGGACTCGGCCAGCGTGAACACCCGCAGGCGTACCCCCATCCCGGCTGGGTGGAACACGACGCCGCGCAGATCTGGTCCACGCAGGCGGCGACCATTACTGAAGCCCTGAGCCAGGCGGGCATCACCGCCGGCGACCTTGCGGCAATCGGCATCACCAACCAGCGCGAAACAACCGTGGTCTGGGACCGGCGCACGGGGCAACCCATCGGCCCCGCCATCGTCTGGCAGGACCGGCGCACCGCCGAGCGCTGCGCGGCGCTGCTCGCCGAGGGCCACGGTCCCTTGATCAGCTCACGTACCGGGTTGCTGCCCGACAGCTATTTTTCAGCAACCAAAATCGAATGGCTGTTGACACAGGTGCCCGGGGCACGACAGCGTGCACGGCGCGGCGAGCTGGCTTTCGGCACGGTCGACAGCTGGCTGATCTGGAACCTGAGCGGCGGCCAGGCGCATGTCACCGACATCAGCAATGCCAGCCGCACCATGCTGTTCAACATTCACACGGGCGAGTGGGATGATGAGCTGCTGCAGCTGTTCGACATTCCCCGCGCCAGTCTGCCGCGCGTCCTGCCCTGTTCCTTCTCACCGGCTGATGAGCCGCTGACCGCGGATCTGGGGGGCATCGCGGTGCCGATCACCGGCATCGCCGGCGATCAGCAGGCGGCATTGTTCGGGCAGGCGTGCCTCACGCCCGGGATGGCCAAGAATACCTATGGAACGGGATGCTTCCTGCTCATGAACACCGGCGGCACCGCCATGCGCTCGACGCAGCATCTGCTCACCACGGTGGCCTGGCGCCTGGGGACGGGCAGCGTTCAATACGCGCTCGAGGGCAGCGTGTTTGTGGGCGGTGCGGCCGTACAGTGGCTGCGCGATGGGCTCGGGGTGATTGCGGATTCGGGCGCGGTCGAGGCGCTCGCGCGTCGCGTTCCGGACACCGGCGGGGTCTACTTCGTGCCCGCCTTCACCGGCCTCGGCGCTCCCTACTGGGACCCACAGGCACGGGGTGCGCTGGTCGGACTCACACGCGGCACGACGGCGGCGCACATCGCGCGCGCCACACTGGAAGCCATCGCCTTCCAGAGCACCGATGTGTTGAATGCCATGCAGGCGGACTCCGGCCGCGCCTTGCGTGAATTACGCGTGGATGGCGGCGGCAGTCGTGACGCCCTGCTCATGCAGTTCCAGGCGGACCTGCTCGGTGCCCCGGTGGTGTGTGCGCAGCATGCCGAGAGTACGGCGCTCGGCGCTGCGTGCCTTGCGGGAGTCGGTGCCGGCCTGTGGTCGGAGGCTGACGTTGCCGCGGGCTGGCGGCCCGGTCCCGCTTTCCTGCCGCGCATGAGTCGTGATGAAGCCGCATCGCGTCTGCAGCGCTGGTCGCTGGCCGTGCGCAGCACCCGCAGCTTTCAGTGACGGGAGCCCGGATCCGCGGGGGTTTCCAGTACCACGGTCTCCTCGAGCAATCCCGGGCCGGGCAGGTCCGCGTGCACATCCTCGGGCGCCGGTTCCACGCGCACGCAGTTGCGCCCCGAGCGTTTGGCCGCATAGAGCGCCGTGTCCGCGCGTGCCAGCAGCGCGCCCGGATCGTCCGCGCCGGCCATCGATACGGTAAATCCGACGCTGGTGGTCACGCCGGCATGACCGGCAATCACGACAGCGGTGTTGATGGCGGCAATGGCCTGACGCAGCGATTCGGCGAAGCGGCGTGCCGCGGCCAGGCCCGCGTCCGGCAACACGATCAGGAACTCTTCACCGCCCAGGCGTCCGAAGAACGCCGGCGCACTCACGCTGTCCCGCACCGCGGCGGCGACCAGCTTCAGCACCTCATCCCCAGCCGCATGTCCGTGCTGGTCATTGATGCGCTTGAAGAAGTCGATGTCCATGATGAGGATGGCACAGGGTGCGGCTTCCGGGCGTTTCAGCAATTGACTCAAGGCCGCGAGCACCGCGCGGCGGTTTGGCACCTGAGTGAGCTCGTCGGTCATCGCGAGGCTGCCCATGCGCCGCGCCCGGCCCCGATTGAGGATCACCAGCCAGATGAGCACCGCGCCCAGGGCGACGCCTAACGCAATCACAACGCCCTGCAGCTGACGCACGCGACGCGACTGTGCCAGTGCGCTCCCCGTCGCCGCGTTCTGCCGCAGCAGTGCCGCATTCTCCTGTTCCTGCGCGGCCGAGTCGTACTCGACTTTCAGGATCGCAAAACGCTGGTCCAGCTGGTGTGACACCAGTTCCTGCTGCTGCTGCGCCGCCTCGGCCTGGGCCAGGTAGGCCGCCCGCCATTCTCCCAGAGCTGCCGCAACGACTGCCAGCTCATCATCGGTGCTGACCAGCTCGGCCGCGGAGTCAGCCGATTTGAAGACGCCGCGTGCCAGTTGCAGCGCGGCCTGACTCTCGCTAAGACGCCCGGCCAGATGCAGCGCGAGGCCCTTCTCCAGATTGATTTGCGCGGCAAGCCGGGCATCGGGTGTTTCGCTCTGCAGGGCGCTGGCGCGCGTGAGATCGGCGAGCGCTCCGGCGGCATCGTTGTGCGCGACCTTCACGGCAGCAAGGCCGCGCCATGCATAGGCCTCGACCCGCGGATACTTGAGCCGGTGTGCCAGATCCAGCGCCTGGCTGAATGCCGGCTGTGCCAGATCCCATTGGCGCGAGTCCTCATAGGCACGCGCCAGGTTGTGCAGCGTCACCGCCTGCTCGCGCACCATTCCGGCGTCGCGCTGCATGCGCAGGACTTCCGCATACAGATGGGCAGCCTCGGCGTTGTCGCCCATGCGGCTGTAGAGCGTCGCAATGCCGTCGCGACAGGACACCGCGTCGTACTGGCGCCCAAGCCGCTCGTACAGGCCCTGCGCCCGACGCAGATCCACGAGTGCGGCCGCATAGCCTCCCTCGATTCCCAGCAGGTAGCCCCGCGAGTACAGCGCGGCGGCCAGCTTCTCATCATTATGGGCGCTGGTCGCAGCATCCACCGCCTGGACGAACAGCAGCAGCGCTTGAGCGTTGTCACCGGCGGTTTCGCGGGTTTCGCCCTGGCAGGTCAGCGCTCCGGCGCGCAAGCCCGGGTCATGGGATCGCGGCAGCAGGGCGAGCACGCGCCGGGCCTGATCCTGCGCCGCAGCCAGATCGCGCTCCGAGCTGTACTCACATAGCAGCAGCCGCGCGCGAATCTCCAGATCCGCGTCGGGCCTGCTCTGCAACGCCGCGAGCGCCGCGCGCGCATCGCGGTTCAGGTCTTCAGGATTGGTGAGGCCTTCGCTCTCGGCACGGCTGATGAGCTGCTCGATCTGCGACGCCGGCGCACCACTGCCGGTCGCCGGCAACAGCGCCACACCCGTCAACAGCAAGACTGCTACGCCCGCCGCTCGCACGCCATCCACCTCCGTCCGACCCAATTTCCGGATGGCGCGCATTATCCCGTATCAGCGCCGGCCGGATGCGGCTGATTGCCAGCCCACTGATTATTGTCTAGTCAGACTGTCAGGTGCTCCTGCACCATATCGTCGGTGAGTTCGGCGATGGTTCCGGAGGCGACCAGCCGACCCTTGTCGAGCATGTGGAACTGATCCGCAACCCGCCGCGCAATGGGCAGTTTCTGTTCCACCAGCAGCACGGTCAGCCCCGCTTGGCGCAGCCTGATGATGACATCGCCAATCTCGTGAACAATGTTCGGCTGGATGCCCTCGGTGGGTTCATCCAGGATGAGCATCGTGGGTTCGATGACCAAGGCGCGGCCAATTGCCAGCTGCTGCTGCTGTCCGCCGGAAAGGTCACCCCCGCGGCGATGCGACATCTTCTTCAGAACCGGAAACATGTCGTAAATGTGCTCAGGGACGACCTTCTTCTTGTCGGCGCGTGCCGGCAGTCCGGTTTTCAGATTCTCCTCCACCGTCAGCTGAGAAAAAATCTCCCGACCCTGGGGCACAAAACCGATTCCCAGGCGCGCGCGCGCGTGAACCGGCGCGGGGCGGATGTCTTCACCCTTGAATATCAGTTCACCGCTTGCCAGCGGCACCAGCCCCATGATGCATTTGAGCAGCGTGGTCTTTCCCATGCCGTTGCGACCCATCAGACACGTACAGGATCCGGTGGGCACCGATAGCGTCAGGTCCCACAAGGTGTGGCTGCCGCCGTAGTACTGGTTGACGTTCTTGATGTTGAGCATTTCCGATCACTCGCCCAGGTAGACTTCGACGACTCTCGGATTTTCCTGGACCTGATCCATGGTGCCCTCGGCCAGCACGTGGCCCTCGTGCAGCACCGTCACGGTGCGCGCAATCGAGCGGACGAAGTTCATGTCGTGCTCCACAACCACCACGGAGTGCTTGCCTGCCAGCGACAGCAGCAACTCCGCCGTACGCTCGGTCTCCTGCGGAGTCATGCCGGCCACCGGCTCATCGACCAGCAGCAGCCTTGGGTCCTGCATCAGCAGCATGCCGATCTCAAGCCACTGCTTCTGGCCATGCGACAGCGCTCCGGCTGGCTCGTAGCGCCGCGCACCCAGTCCAATCACCTCCAGCACATCATCGATCTGCTCGCGCTGCTCCGGCGTCAGGCGCGCGAACAGCGCGGGCCACACGGCCTTGTCACCCGCCATGGCGAGTTCCAGGTTCTCGAACACGCTGTGGTGCGGAAATACCGTGGGTTTCTGAAACTTGCGGCCAATGCCGGCCTGCGCGATCTCTGGTTCCGTATGGGCGAGCAGATCGATCGTCTGACCGAACCAGGCCGAACCGCCATCGGGACGCGTCTTGCCCGTGATGACATCCATCATCGTGGTCTTGCCGGCGCCGTTCGGACCGATGATGCAGCGCAGTTCACCGGCCTGGACATACAAGGTCAGATCGTTCAGGGCCTTGAAGCCATCGAAGCTCACGGTGATCTCTTCAAGGTACAGGATGACGCCGTGGGAGGCGTCGGGCCCCGCGGCCAAAAGATCAGCCGGCGCCAGCACCTGGGGCCGCGGCGGCCGGGCGCTGCGGGAACGGCCGCTGAGACGCTGCAGGCTGCTGCGCATATTCATGCCGCACCCGTCGCGCGTGCGGAAGGCCCGCGCCGCCTGAGCTGGGCCATCAGTCCCATGACGCCCTGGGGCAGGAACAGCGTCACCAGCACGAACATCGCGCCGAGGGCGTACAACCACAGTTCCGGCAGTGCGCCCGTGAAATAGGTCTTCGCGAAGTTCACCAGCAGCGCGCCGACGACGGCGCCGTAGAGCGTGCCGCGACCGCCGACCGCCACCCAGATCACCACCTCGATGGAGTTCACCGGCTGAAATTCGCTGGGATTGATGATGCCGACCTGAGGCACGTAGAGGCTGCCGGCGATCCCTGCCAGCACCGCCGAGAACACGAACACCCAAAGCTTGTACGACTCCACCCGGAAGCCGATGAATCGCGCACGGCTCTCGGCATCGCGCACCGCCTGGATCACCCGACCGGCGCGTGAGGCGACGATGTAACTGCACACGACATACGCCACTGCCAGCATCACGGCGGTGATGGCGAACAACGCCAGATGCGTGGCGTCATGCGACAGGTCGAACCCCAGGATGTCCTTGAAATCCGTAAAACCATTGTTGCCGCCGAATCCCATGTCGTTGCGGAAGAAGGCCAGCATCAGCGCATAGGTCAGCGCCTGCGTGATGATGGACAGATACACCCCGGTGACCCGTGACCGGAAAGCAAGCCAGCCAAAGACGAGCGCGAGCACTCCCGGCACGATCATCACCATGGCCGCGGCAAACCAGAAGTGGTTGAAGCCATGCCAGTACCAGGGCAACGTCTTCCAGTTGAGGAACACCATGAAGTCGGGCAGCAGCGGATCGGCGTAGACGCCCCGGGTCCCGATCTCGCGCATCAGGTACATGCCGATGGCATAACCGCCGAGCGCGAAGAACGCCGAATGACCCAGGCTTAGGATGCCGCAATATCCCCAGATCAGGTCCACCGCCATCGCCAGCATGGCGTAGCACATGTACTTGCCGAGCAGCCCGACGGTATAGGTGGAGATATGCAGGGCCGAGCTAGCCGGTACGGCTGCATTCAGCAGCAGCACCAGAACTGCGAGCGTGGCCAACACCAGCAGAAACGTTTTCCCGTTCCGGTCGATGCCGGACAGGAACAGGGGTCGCAGCGATGACTTCACCGTCAAGCCTCCGCCGCGCGACCCTTCTGCGGAAAGATTCCCCGCGGCCGACGCTGGATGAACAGGATCAGCGCGACCAGCACGAAGATCTTGCCCAGCACCGCACCGGCGTACGGCTCGAGGAGCTTGTTGACAATGCCCAACGACATGCCGCCGATCATCGTGCCCCACAGGTTCCCCACCCCGCCGAAGACCACGACCATGAACGAATCCACGATATAGGACTGCCCGAGGTTGGGGCCGACGTTGGTGAGCTGACTCAACGCGACACCGGCGATGCCGGCGATGCCGGAACCCAGACCAAAGGTCATCGCATCCACCCACTGGCTGCGTATACCCATCGCGCGTGCCATGGCGCGATTCTGGGCGACCGCGCGCACTTCGAGCCCCAGGCGCGTGCGCTTGAGCACCATCAGTAGCGCCGCGAACACCACCATCGTGAACAGCACAATGACCAGCCGGTTGTAGGTGATCGAGAGCGCGCCATTGATCTGCCACAATCCCGACATCCAGGACGGACTTTCGACCGGACGGTTATTGGCCGTGAAGATGTCACGCGCCAGCTGCTGCAGAATCAGACTCACGCCAAAGGTTGCCAATAGCGTCTCGAGGGGGCGTCCGTACAGGAACCGCACGACGCCTCGCTCGATCAGCACCCCGACGCCTCCGGAGACCAGGAAGGCCGCCGGTACGGCGATGATGGTCGAAGCGCCCGGATGCCCTGGCATCAGTAACTGCATGACGTAGACGGTATAGGCTCCGAGCATCATCAGTTCACCGTGCGCCATGTTGATGACACCCATGACGCCGAACGTGATGGCAAGGCCGATGGCCGACAGCACCAGCACGGACCCCAGGCTCAGGCCGAAGAACAGTGTCTCGATACCGCTATAGAAGCTGCGCCAGCTATTGATGTGGACAATGGCCTTGGCGGCCGCACCGCGCACCGCCGGATCGGTGTCGCCGCCGGCGGGATCCGCGAGCGTCACCAGGCGGTTGTAAACATCGGGGTTCAGGCTGCCCGAAAGTGACTGGATGGCCGCCAGTCGCCGCGGCGCGGGCAGGCTGTCATCGAGGTCGGTCATCGCAAGACCCTCATTAATGAGGCGTCGCACACCCGGGTCCGACTCCTGCGCAAGTCGCGCGCGTAGTGCCGGTACCGTGGTGTCGTCGATGGAGCGCAGCATCTCCTGGACCGCGGCAGTGCGCACCGACGCCTCCGGGCTGCTCAAGTCGAACTGCGCCAACGCCGCGCGCAAGGCCTTGCGCAGGTGATTGTTCATGCCGACGGTGTCAAAGTCGTCGGTGGAGCCGGTGCCCGCGGCTTTGCCGGTCAGCGGATCGGTGAGCGCATACCCGGCCGGGTCATCGCTCACGATGAAAACCTTCTTGTCGCTTTCGCGCACCGCGACATGGGCATCCAGCATGGCCTGCAGCAGCTCACGGGAGCCCTTGGGATGCGATAGCGCCAATCCCGCGATGATGGCGCTCTTGTCGTCGAAGCTCGCCGCGGGCAGTTGATTGAGTGCGGTTGCCAGATCCATACCCGCGGCGGAAACGATGTGCAGGCCGCCGGCACACACCAGTGCGAGACTCAAGCCCACTGCCCTGCAGGCAGCTTTGAAACTGGCCATGCTCATGTAACTCGCTCCCGTCAGCCAAAGGGCCGGTCGCTGCGACCGGCCCCAGGCACTCATCGATACCAAGGACGGCTTATTTCAGGTTCTGACCCGAACACACCTTGGTCAGGGTGTTGTAGTTGCCGCACTTGAGGGTGACCCAGTCGGCCACCACGCCCTTGTCGGAGGGCAGGTAGCGCGACCACGCCTCACCCGGCACCACGGTCGGGGTCTTCCACACCACGTCGAACTGGCCATCGGCACGGATCTCTCCGACATACACCGGCTTGGTGATGTGATGGTTGGGCAGCACCTTGGCGATGCCCCCGGTCAGGTTCGCCGTCTGCAGACCCGGCAACGTCGCAATCACCGTCTCGGGATCGGCCGTGCCAGCCTTCTCGACCGCCTTCACCCACAGGCTGAAACCGATCACGGTGGCCTCCATCGGATCATTGAAGGTCCGCTTCGGGTTCTTGATGAAGGTGTGCCAGCGCTTGATCCACTCCTTGTTCACCGGATTGTCGATGCTCATGAAGTAGTTCCAGGCCGCCAGATGGCCGACCAGCGGCTTGGCATCGAGCCCCGCGAGTTCCTCTTCACCGACGGAGAAAGCCATGACCGGAATGTCCTCGGCCGAGATCTTCTGGTTGCCGAGTTCCTTGTAGAACGGCACGTTGGCATCACCGTTGATGGTCGAGACCACCGCGGTCTTCTTACCGGCGGAACCGAACGCCTTGATCTTGCTGACCTCCGTGTTCCAGTCCGAAAAGCCGAACGGGGTGTAGTTGATGAGGATGTCGGCAGGCGCGACGCCCTTGGCCTTCAGATAAGCCTCGAGAATCTTGTTGGTGGTGCGCGGGTACACATAGTCAGTGCCTTCCAGCACCCAGCGTTTCACCCCAACTTCCTTCATCAGGTAGTCGACCGCCGGGATGGCCTGCTGGTTCGGGGCCGCGCCGGTATAGAACACATTCTTCGAGGATTCTTCTCCCTCGTATTGCACCGGGTAGAACAGCAGCCCATCGTCCTTTTCGAACACCGGCAGCACCGACTTGCGGGACACCGAGGTCCAGCAGCCGAACACCACCGAGACCTTGTCCTTTTCCAGCAGCTGCGCCGCCTTCTCGGCGAACAGCGGCCAGTTGGATGCCGGATCGACGACCACGGCCTCAAGTTTCTTGCCGAGCACCCCGCCTTTCTTGTTCTGCTCATCGATGAGCATCAGCACCGTGTCCTTCAGGGTGGTTTCGCTGATGGCCATGGTGCCGGACAGGGAATGCAGCACGCCGACCTTGATGGTATCGGCGGCCTGCGCGAGCGTGGCGACCGCCGCCAGGGCGACGCCGACCGCGACCGGCAGCGCTTTCGCGAGCGGGCGGCGGATATGGGTAGTCTTCATGGGAATCTTCCTCGCTGTTGGATTTTCTTGAACTGCGCTCGGTCGCTTTACATCTGCAGTTGCAGACCCACGCCGAACACCCGGTAACTCGTCAGTCCCGCAAAATTGTTTTGGTCGAACTGAATCTTGTTGTAGAAGAGACTGATGCGGGCACTGAACTCCTTGATGATGTAGCCGATCTCGGCGATATCGGTCTTTTGACCTACCGAGTACGCGAAAAAGTCATCATCACCTTCCTCATCAAAGTCGTAGGTCGTCTTGGCGTACTTCGCCAAAAGTTCGATCTTGCCGATACCCATCTTTGGGAACAGGTAGCTGACGAGCCCGAAGCCGCCGTCGCTCTTGTTGCCGGTATAGCCGCCGAACTCGTATTTGGCGTATTCACCCTGCACACTGACCATGCCCGCATCGCCCAGCTTCTTCTCCATCAGGAAGTCGACGCTATAGGCAGTCCTTGAGCGAAGTTCCTGGGCAGCGATGCCAACCGCCAGAATGTCCTTGTCGCCGTAGTAGGTGCCGTTGACGTAGTAGCCCTTCTCCGGATCCCATAGATCCACCTGCAATCGCTCTGCTTCCACGACATGGCCGCTGCCGAAACTTGACGGTATGGAAAAAAGCCCGGCACTTGCCGTAACCATGTCATTGAGGAACTGACCCCAGTAGGCGACGCCGTCATCGCGGCCGACCGCGACGCTTGCATAGCCGTCCTGCACGCCGTCGATGAACGTGGACCATTCGTTGGCGTAGTACGGGCCGTGCAGGTTGGCGCGGTCCGAGGGTGGCAGGAAGCGCCCGGCCCAGATGTTCAATTCATCGCTGTATTCGAATCGGGCGATCGCATCCATCACCTCGACCTTGTTGTCGCCATCGCCGGTGTATTCGGTATTGAAGGTGAACTTGATGTCGTTGGTGACCGAACCGCTGACGTAGAGACGGACGCTGTCGAGATTGAAATCATTGCTGGTATCGCCGCCATCCGGCTTGCTGGAGGCGAAGCCGGTACGCATGCCGGCGCCGACACTGACGGATGGCGCATCATCCGCCAGCGCGGCCGACGCCCCCGCCAGTGCGGTTATTGCCAGCGCCGCCGCAATGGCGAGCCGCGCCGTCGATGCGACGCGCTGCGCACCTGCGTGGTGCGACGCGACCAAATCGGCGCTTAGATTGGTGCGACCCTTGGTCCGCACCGTCGTTATGGATTTTGTCCTGTTCATTTGTGGCTCCCCGAAGTAATTTTCATAGCCCGGTGACACCGGTTAGTTACTAAGCTATGGCTGCGTGGAGCCGACGGGTACGGGGTGTTTGACGTATGCGCATGGGCCGTTTGACGTAGGGGCCGCGAATCGCGGACGTGCCAACATTGGATTCACTGGTAAAAGCGGAGGCGCGACATCAAAGAGTCGATGGCGCCGCCATCCTGACGATCGCCTGCGATGGCGCGGGTACGAGCCGCTTGCGCGACCTGTATCAGCGCGCACCCTGTCGCATGCTGTTTCCGGATGGCGATGCCGGCGAGCCTCTGCAGGCCGTGCTGCTAACGACCAGCGGCGGGCTCACCGGTGGTGATCGCACGCGCGTCGAATTCAACGTGGGGGCGGACGCGCGCGCGACCCTGACCACGCAGGCGGCGGAGAAGCTGTATCGAGCACTGCCGGGCGCGGCCGCGGTTGAATGCGCCATCTCGTTGGCGGTCGGTGCCAACGCGTGGGCCGAATGGCTGGCACAGGAGACCATCTTGTTTGATGGCGCACGATTGAGACGTTCTTTTACGGCGGAGCTCGCGCCGGGCGCGCGCCTGCTCGCGGTGGAAAGCGTCGTGTTCGGGCGCCAGGCCATGGGCGAGGAGCTGCGCGTCGGCATGCTGCATGACTCATGGCGCATCCGACGCTCGGGCCGGCTGATCTGGGCGGACGCGATGCGTCTGCAGGGTGACATTGCCGGCTTACGCCGCGCGCCCTTCGGCTTCGGCAATGCCCGCGCCTGCGCTACCCTGCTATATGCCGCCGAGGCTGCCGGCGAACTGCTCGAGCCGGTGCGCGCGCTGCTGGAAGACGGCGCGGATGAATCCGGTGTGACGCTGCTGGATGGCCTGCTGATCATCAGACTGCTGGACGACGATGCGCCGCGGCTGCGTGCGCGGGTGGTCAGCGTCGCAGGTCTGATACGGCACATTGCCGCCGGCGTCTCCCGCAGCCTGCCCCAAGTCTGGTACTGCTGACTACGAGGTACACCATGAATCTCACGCCACGGGAAAAGGACAAGCTCATGATCGCGATGGCCGCCATGGTGGCCCGCAAGCGCCTCGAGCGCGGGGTCAAACTGAATCATCCCGAGGCGGTCGCGCTGATCGCGGATGCGGTCGTCGAAGGCGCGCGCGATGGTCGTACGGTCGCGCAGCTCATGCAGTCGGGTGCGCAGATCCTGACGCGCGATCAGGTCATGGAAGGCGTAGCGGAGATGATCCCTGACATCCAGGTCGAGGCGACGTTTCCGGATGGCACCAAGCTCGTCACCGTGCATCAACCCATCAGGTCGGCGTCATGATTCCGGGCGAGGTCATCTGCGCGGACGGCGAGCTTGTGCTCAATGCCGGCCGGCGCGCCATCACCCTCAAGGTGGCCAACAGCGGCGATCGTCCGGTGCAGGTGGGCAGCCACTACCACTTCGCGGAAGCTAATCCGGCCTTGCTGTTCGATCGCGCACAGGCTCGCGGCATGCGCCTCGACATTCCGTCCGGCACCGCGATGCGCTTTGAGCCCGGACAGCAGCGCGACGTGCCGCTGGTGGATTATGCCGGCAGCCGCACGGTAATCGGCTTTCGTGGCGAGATCATGGGCGCATTGAGCGCCACGTCCGGCGGCAAGGGCTAAAAGTCATGCCCTATTCCATCAGCCGCCGCGCCTACGCAGCCATGTACGGTCCCACTGTTGGGGACCGCATTCGGCTCGCGGACACGGAGCTTTTCATCACCGTCGAGGCGGATCGCACGCTCTACGGGGAGGAAGTTAAATTCGGCGGCGGCAAGGTGATCCGCGATGGCATGGGACAGTCCCAGGTCAGCCGGGCCGCGGGCGCGGTCGATACGGTCATCACCAACGCCGTGATCCTGGATCATTGGGGCATCATCAAGGCGGATATCGGCATCCGCGATGGCCGCATCAGCCGCATCGGCAAAGCCGGCAATCCGGATGTGCAGCCCGGTGTCGACATCATCGTGGGTCCCGGTACCGAGGTCATCGCCGCCGAAGGCAAGATCGTGACGGCCGGCGGCATCGACGCGCACATCCACTTCATCTGTCCGCAGCAGGTCGAACACGCGCTGTTTGCGGGCGTCACCACCATGCTCGGCGGCGGCACGGGCCCGGCGCACGGCACCCTCGCGACCACCTGTACGCCCGGCCCCTGGCATCTCGCCCAGATGCTGCAGGCCACGGATCATCTGCCGATGAATATCGGTCTGTTCGGCAAGGGTAACGCCAGCCAGCCGCAGGCCCTGGTGGAAATGGTGCGCGCCGGCGCCTGCGGCCTGAAACTGCACGAGGACTGGGGCACGACACCGGCGGCCATTGATTGCTGCCTGACGGTAGCCGACGCCATGGATGTCCAGGTCACCCTGCACAGCGACACCCTGAATGAGTCGGGGTTCGTGGAAAGCACCATTGCGGCCTTCAAGGGTCGCACCATCCATGCCTTCCATACCGAAGGCGCCGGCGGCGGTCATGCGCCGGACGTCATCAAGGTCTGTGGCTTGCCCAACGTGCTGCCGTCCAGCACCAACCCGACGCGCCCCTATACCGTCAATACACTGGATGAGCATCTGGACATGCTCATGGTCTGCCATCACCTGGACCCGCGCATCGCCGAGGATGTGGCATTCGCCGAAAGCCGCATCCGCAAGGAGACCATCGCCGCCGAGGACATCCTGCAGGACCTGGGCGCCTTCTCGATGATGAGTTCGGACAGCCAGGCCATGGGCCGCATCGGCGAGACCATCATCCGCTGCTGGCAGACCGCTGACAAAATGAAGCGCCAGCGCGGCGCGCTGCCCGGCGACAGTGCCACCAGCGACAACTTCCGGGCGCGCCGCTATATCGCCAAATACACCATCAATCCCGCGATCGCTCATGGCATCTCGACGCACGTCGGGTCGGTGGAAGCGGGGAAGCTTGCCGACCTGGTGCTGTGGTCACCGGCCTTCTTCGCCGCCAAACCCGACCTGGTGTTGAAGGGCGGAATGATCGCGGCGGCGCCCATGGGAGATCCGAACGCCAGCATTCCCACCCCGCAGCCGGTGCACTATCGGCCGATGTTCGGCGGCATCGGCCGCGGCGCCGCCAACAGTGCCCTCACGTTCGTGAGCGCCGCCTTCGTCGACGCGGCCGGCCCGCAGCGACTGGGCCTCGCGCGTACCGCGGTCGCGGTGCGCCAGACGCGCTCGATCGGCAAGTCCGACATGGTACTCAACAGCGCAACGCCACACATCGAAGTGGATGCGGAGACTTACGAGGTGCATGCCGACGGGGTGCTGCTGACCTGTGAGCCGGCGCAGGTGCTGCCGCTGGCACAACGTTATTTTCTCTATTGAAGGTCGATATCGAATGACGGACACGATGCTCAGGGCGACGCAGGTGTTGAAGGCGGGCAGCTGGCAGTCGGCGCCGCTCGACCGCATCACCCTCAGCTACGACGAACGTCACCGGCGCCGGCTGCGCTTTCTCGCCGAGGCGGGGACCGAGTTTCTGCTGGACCTGCCGCGAACCACCGTATTGCACGGCGGGGATGGCCTGAGGCTTGAAGACGGGCGCGTGATTCTGGTTGCTGCCGCCACCGAGCCGCTGCTCGAAGTCACGGCCGTCGATCCGCACCAGCTGGCCCGATTGGCCTGGCATATCGGTAACCGCCACCTGCCGGCCCAATTCGCCGCGGACCGCATTCTGATCCGTGAGGACAACGTTATCGAAGCCATGCTCAAGGGCTTGGGCGCCACGGTCCGGTACGTGGTTGAGCCCTTCACGCCCGAGGCGGGCGCCTATGACGGCAGTCATTCATTGCTGCTGGCGCCGGGCCGGTCGCCCGGACATGGACACGGCCATGGATGATGCGCGCCCAGCGCCGCTGGCCGCCCAGTTCCAGCTGCTTGCCTGGTGCTCGCCGGCCTATCCGACCGGCGCGTTCAGCTACAGCCATGGCCTGGAGTGGGCGGTGGAGCGCGGCGCCGTGATCACACTGCGCGGGCTGCTGGACTTCATCACCGCGGTGCTGGAGCGAGGCGGCGGCTGGGTGGACGCCGTGCTGTTCGCGCACGCCTGGCGCGCCGCCCATGAGCCGCCCGCGATCTGGCAGCGCAGCGGCCGCGATCATCTGCGTGACATCGCGGCGCTTGCCGCCGCGTTCCGCGGCACCGCCGAAACGGCGCTCGAGAGCCGCCAGCAGGGCACCGCCTTCCTGGAGGTGACCCTCAGGGCCTGGCCCCATCCACGTCTGGCCGAATTCGCCAACGATGTGCGCGGCCAGCCGACGGCGCAATGCGTCGCGGTTGCCGTCGCCTGCGCGGCCCACGGCATTGAGCTGTCGGCCGCTATCCAGGCGTTCGTACAGGTCATTGCGGCAAACCTGGTGTCCGCGGGGGCGCGACTGATTCCCCTGGGACAAACCGACGCGCAGATCGCGATCGCGCGACTCGCACCGGTGGTCGCTGCCACCGCCGCTCGCGCCCTCACTGTCGATCTGGACGATCTGGGCACCGCCGCCCCGGCGCTGGAGCTGTGTTCCATGCGCCACGAAACCCAATACACGAGGCTCTTTCGCTCATGAACGCAACCATTGCAGTCCCTGTGCCCTCGACCGGCCCGCTGCGTGTCGGCATCGGCGGTCCGGTGGGGTCGGGAAAAACCGCGCTCACCGAGCGGCTGTGCCGTCATCTGTGCCGCACCTACAACACGGCCGCCATCACCAATGACATCTATACCAAGGAAGACGCGCAGTTCCTGACGCGCTCGGGCGTGCTGCCGCCCGAACGGATCATGGGCGTGGAAACCGGCGGCTGTCCGCACACGGCCATCCGCGAGGATGCGAGCATCAACCTCGCGGCGGTGGCGGAGATGCATGCGCGCTTCCCGGGACTGGAACTCATCTTCATTGAAAGTGGCGGCGACAATCTGGCCGCCACCTTCAGCCCGGAGCTGGCGGATCTGACGATCTATGTGATCGACGTGTCGGCCGGCGACAAGATTCCGCGCAAGGGCGGCCCGGGCATTACCCGCTCCGACCTGCTGGTGATCAACAAGATAGACCTGGCGCCGCTGGTGGAAGCCTCGCTCGAGGTCATGGATCGCGATTCGCGCAAGATGCGTGGCGCGCGTCCCTTCATCTTCACCAATCTGAAAAAGGATATCGGCGTCGCCGAGATCGCCAGCTTCATCATCAAATCAGGCGGTCTGCCAACCAGGTGAACACGCAGCATCGACAGCGCATCGTCCGCGAGCGACGCCAGTACAACCAGTGGGTGAATAGCCAGACCCTGGAAGACTACGCGCTGCGATATACCCCGGAACGCGCTCGCAAGTCGGCCTTTCGGGTCGGCAACACCGCCTTGGGGCCGATCGCCTTCCTCGCCTGCGAGGCCATTGGCGGGGCGTTGACGCTCACGTACGGATTCTCCAACGCGGTCTGGGCCATCGCGTTCTTCTCGGTGCTGATGTTCCTGATCGGACTGCCCATCGCCCGCTATGCGGCCCGCTATGGCGTCGATATCGACCTGCTGACCCGCGGCGCGGGCTTCGGCTACATGGGCTCGACCATCACCTCGCTGATCTACGCCTCATTCACGTTCATTCTGTTTTCGATCGAAGCCAGCATCATGTCGGTGGCGCTGCACATGCTGACGGGGCTGCCGCTGGCGCTGGCCCATATCATCAGCTCGCTCATCGTCATTCCGATTGCGCTCTACGGCATCAGCCTGATCAGCCGCATGCAGATGGCGACGCAGGGTATCTGGCTGGTGCTGCAGTTCCTGCCGCTGATCTATGTGGCAACCCGCGGCCGCCAGGAACTGGTCGACTGGACCCACTACAGCGGCGCGCAGGGCAATCCCAACGGCTCCATCAATCTGCTGCTGTTCGGCATGGCCGCCTCCACCTTGCTGTCGCTGCTGCCGCAGATCGGCGAGCAGGTGGACTACCTGCGATTCCTGCCGGCACGCAAGCCCGGCAACGGACGCAGCTGGTGGACTGCGCTGTTGCTGACCGGACCGGGCTGGGTGTTGCTGGGCGGCTTCAAACTCATTGCCGGCTCATTTCTCGCCTGGCTGGCGTTGCGTCACGGCCTGTCGGTGGATGAGGCGACCCAGCCGACTTCGATGTACTCGCTGGCGTTCCGTCAGACCCTGGGTTCGCCATCGCTGGGACTGATACTCGCGGGCATCTTCGTCATCGTCTGTCAGTTGAAGATCAACGTCACCAATGCGTACGCCGGCTCGATCGCCTGGTCGAATTTCTTCTCGCGCCTCACGCACAGTCATCCGGGACGCGTGGTCTGGCTGGTCTTCAACGTGGTGCTGGCGCTGCTCTTGATGGAGACGGGCATCCTGCACGTGGTCGAAAGCATCCTGCGCGTCTATGCCAACTTCGCGGCCGGCTGGATCGGCGCGCTGACGGCGGACCTGGTCATCAACAAGCCGCTGGGCTTCTCGCCGCCGTACATCGAGTTCAAGCGCGCCCATCTCTACGACATCAATCCGGTCGGCGTGGGTGCGCTGTTCCTGTCGATTCTGATATCAACCCTGGCCTTCCTCGGCTGCTTCGGTGAGACGCTGCAGATACTCTCGCCATTTGTCGGCCTGATCGTCGCCTTCGTCACCGCACCCGTCATCGCCTGGGCCACGGATGGCCGCTACTACCTGGCCCGCAAGCCCGGCGGACTGCCCCCGGATCAGGCGGAGATTCGTTGCACCATCTGCGAGAACAGCTTCGAAAGCGGCGACATGGCGCTGTGTCCGGCGTATTCGGGACCGATCTGTTCGCTGTGCTGCACGCTCGAGGCGCGTTGCCACGATGTCTGCAAGGAGAACAGCCGTTTCGTGCAGCAGTTGACCCTGGCGTTGCAGTGGCTGCTGCCGAGCAAGTGGGCCACGGTCCTGCATACCCGCGCCGGCCAGTTCTTTGGGCTGCTATTCTGCTTCACCCTCGCCAATGGCCTGCTGCTGTCGCTCATCTACCGCGAATACGGCGGGGCGGCCGGATTGGCCGAGCGGGACGTGATTCGCACCACCTTGTGGGTGGTGTTCCTGAGCCTGCTGGTGCTGTCCGGCGTCGCCGCATGGCTGATCGTCCTCGCGCACGAAAGCCGCCGCGCCGCGGAGGCCGAGTCGGCGCGTCAGACCAGCATGCTGATGGAGGAGATCGAAGCCCATCAGCGCACCGACGCCGCCCTGCAGCGCGCCAAGGAGATCGCGGAGGCCGCCAATGTCGCCAAGACCCGTTACCTGGTCGGCATCAGCCATGAGATCCGCACACCGCTCAACTCCATCTCCGGCTATGCCCAGCTCATGGAGCGCAACGCCGGCGCACCGCGCGAGAACGCGGTGCGGGTCATCCGGCGCAGCGCCGAACACCTGTCAAACCTCATCGATGGTCTGCTCGACATCTCGCGAATTGAAAATGGCCTGCTGCGACTGAACCGCGACAAGGTGCAGCTGGTGGATTTCCTCGATCAGCTGGTGGACATGTTTCGGCTGCAGGCCGCCGCCAAGGGCATCAACTTCCAGTATCAGCGGCCACCACGTCTGCCGCAGTACGTGCACACCGACCAGAAGCGCTTGCGGCAGATCCTGATAAACCTGCTGTCCAATGCGATCAAGTACACCGAGGCGGGCCACGCCAGCCTCATCGTCCGGTATCGCAGCCAGGTCGCCGAGTTCGAAGTGTCGGACACCGGCATTGGCATCCATCAGTCGGACCTGGCACGCATCTTCGAACCCTTTGAACGCGGCCGCGACCCGGCGGTGCGCGCATTGCCGGGCACCGGCCTGGGTCTGACCATCACCAAGCTGCTGACGCAGATCATGGGTGGTGAACTGCTGGTGCGCAGCACACCGGGACAGGGCTCGACGCTCACCTGCCGGCTGCTGCTCTCGGAGGCCGCCCAAGATTCCACCGTCCCCGATCAACCGCGACTGGTACGCGGCTACACCGGGGCACGCCGCACGGTGCTGCTGGCCGATGACGACCCGGCGCATCTGGAACTCATCCGCGATCTGCTCACCGCCCTGGATTTCACGGTGCTGCTGGCCCACAACGGCCGCACCTGTCTGGAGATGGCGTCGCTGCATCCGCCCGACCTGGTACTGCTGGATATATCCCTCCCGGACATGACCGGTTGGGAGGTCGCACAAGCCCTGCGGCGCATCGAGGAGACCCACCGTGGTTCGGGTCCCGACTCCGAGGAGGCCGCTACCCATGGCCTGAAGATCGTCATGGTGTCCGCCAATGCGCACGAGTACCAGCCCGGCGGTGACGGGGCGTCACCGCATGACGGCTTCATCATGAAACCCGTGGAACTCGAGGCCCTCCTGACCCAGGTCGGCGACCTCCTCGGGCTGCAATGGGTGCATGACAGCGCGCCGCTGCCGCTGAGTGACGCCACGGACCCGCTGCCGGAGATGTCCGGCACCTCACAGCTACACCTCGATGCGCTGTACCAGCTCGGCCGCATCGGCCACGTGCGCGGCATCGAGGCCAAATTGCGTGAAATCGAGCAGCAGGACGCAGCCACCTCGGCACTCGCGGCCCGGCTCGGAACGTTGATCTCCAACTTCGACCTGAAGCGCTACATGAGCGTGCTGGAAGAACTACGCCAGAAAGGTTGAACATGCGTCGCGATACCGTACTTGTTGTAGATGACACTCCGGAAACCCTGGGGTTTCTCACCGATACCCTGGACCACGCCGGCTTCACCGTGCTGATCGCCACCGATGGCGAAAGCGCCCTGGCGCTCGTCGAGCAGGTCACCCCGGACTTGGTCCTCATGGACGCGGTGATGCCGGGTATGGATGGCTTTGAAACCTGCCGGCGCCTGAAGGGTGAAAAGCTGCTGTCGTATCTGCCGATCATCTTCATGACCGGCCTGTCCGAGACTGAGCATGTGGTGCAGGGACTTGCGGCAGGGGGCGTGGACTATGTGACCAAGCCCATCGTCATCGATGAATTGCTGGCCCGCATCCGCGTGCACCTGGCGAATGCCCGCGTCGCTCACGGCAGTCGCGCCGCCCTGGATGCCGCGGGTCGCTTCCTGGTGGCCACCGACGGCAATGGGCAACTGTTGTGGTGCACGCCCAAGGCCAAACAACTGCTCGCGCAGCTGTTTCCCGCAACCGGCGATACGGGACCAAACCTGCCGCCAAATGTGGTGCGCCAACTCACCGGATTGCGGCAACCGGGCGGTCCCACCGGCGCGCGCACCATCATCGAGATCGCCGGCCGCAAGCTCGAACTCACGTTCCTGAGTTCGACCGGCCCGGATGAGCTGCTCTTTCGTCTCACTGAGAACAGCACCCTGCCCGATGAGCAGCTGCTACAGCAGATCCTCGCCCTGACAACCCGCGAGTCCCAGGTGCTGCTGTGGATTTCCCGAGGCAAGTCGAACCGCGAGATTGGCGAGATCCTCGCCATCAGTCCGCGCACGGTGAACAAGCATCTGGAGCAGGTGTTCGTAAAGCTCGGCGTGGAAAATCGTGCCGCGGCGGCTGCCCGCGCGGTACGCTCTCTCACTCGATGACCACCGCAACCAGACTTCCGACCTTCTACATCCCGCATGGCGGCGGCCCCTGTTTCTTCATGGACTGGCCGGGCCCGTCGCCCAATCCCTGGACCGGTCTCGCCGCCTGGTTGCGCGCACTGCCCGCGACGCTGCCGGTCAAGCCGCGTGCGGTCCTTGTGATCTCGGGGCATTGGGAAGCGGCCCCCGTGGCGGTGAACGTGCAGACCCGACCGCCACTGCTGTTTGACTATTACGGATTCCCCGAAAGCACCTATCAGCTCAAGTATCCGGCCCCGGGAGATCCGCAGTTGGCGAGCGCCGTCCGCGCCCTGCTCGCGGCAGGCGGCATTGCTTCAACCGCGGAGCCGCAGCGCGGCCTGGATCACGGCGTGTTCGTGCCCTTCCTGCTGATCTATCCCGATGCGGACATGCCGCTGGTGCAACTGTCCCTCAAGCAGGGGCTTTCCGCGGCGGAGCATCTGGCGCTTGGGGCGGCCTTGGCGCCGCTGCGGGATCAGGGCGTGCTCATCGTCGGCAGCGGCATGAGCTTTCACAATCTGCGGGTCCGCTCCATGGAGAACACGCCGATACCCGGCTCGCAGTTGTTTGATGATTGGCTCGGGCAGACGGTGGGTCAAACGGACATCGAGGCCCGCAACGCCGGCCTCGCCAACTGGTCGCAGGCGCCGGCCGCGCGCTACGCCCATCCTCGCGAAGAACACCTGCTGCCGCTGATGGTCGCCGCAGGCGCCGCCGGTGACGATGTCGGCGTGCGCACCTTCAACGATGTGATGATGGGCTGGCGCATCTCCGGCTTTCGGTTCGGGGAGGCCCGGCCGGTCTAGCTCAACCCGGATGCTGGCGTCGCACGTGCAGCGCCATCAGCAGCTCACGCACCGGTTCTCCAAGCAGTTCGTAGACGGCCCGATTGGAGCGCACCATCGCATCCGCCGTCGGCAGCACGCCGAAGTCGATATGCGGACCGGTCACGTGGACGGGAGCCGGCGTGACGTTGAGGCCGGTGGCCTGAAACTCCCGCGTCGCGCGCAGCATGTGGGAGCTGCTGGTCACGAGCAGAATCGAGTTCACATGGTTGGCGCGCAGGATGACCGCGGAATTGCGCGCATTCTCAAAGGTATCAAGAGATGTCCATTCCACCCAGCGCGCCGGGACCTGAAAATCCCGCTCCAATGACACGGCCATGGAGGCGGCATTGTAGTAATCGCTCGATACGAGTATCGGCAGATGCGTGGTTCGCGCCAGCCACGCGCCATAGTTGAGCCGTTCCAGCAATTCCAGGCCCACCGCCGGCCGGCCTCTGTACTCGGGCGCAGGGTGCGAGTCCGGACCTCCCAGTATCACGATGGCCTGGGCGCTGGTCGGTTTTGACGGATCGAAGGCGGGATAGGCCTCGGTCAGGCGCGTGAGTTCGTCCGCCACCATCGGCATCGACAGTAACCACAATAGACTCAGCGCCGTGACCAGGCAGGTCCAGCCCGATCGCCGATGGCGCATCGCCAGCAGTGCCGCGCCCAGCACCGCCAAGAGCAACAATCCCGTCGGCGGCAGAAACACGCCGCGAGCCAAACCTTTGAACCAAGCCCAGTAGAAGTGCAACAACTCGTTTGCTTACTGCCCCTTGCTGAGGCGGCGATAGTACTCAGCGACCGCTTCCTGATAACCCTCGGGAACCGGCAGTGATTCGGCGTTGCGCACGACATCATGGTCGTCGGCGGGATCATGCCCCAACTGCAGCTCGAGACGATCCACGCCGCTGCGAACTTCGGCGAACAACTGATCAACGACTTCTGGATTGCCGGGAAAGCGGCGCGGGTCCAGCCGCTGCATGGAGCGAATCAGGTCATCGACCTGGCGTTTGGCAACGGGATCATCGCCCACCGCGCGCCGCACGCTCTGCAGGTCCGCCAGTCCCTGATCAAAGTTCTTCTCGCGATCCGCAGGCGTCGCGCCGGTATCCCGCGGCGCGGCGCGCCCTGCGACATACTGGTTGTTGCCGGTGTTCCAACCGCCGTCGATATAACCGCCCCGACCTCCACCGGCGACGGTGACCTCGCCTCCGCGCACGGATCCATTGCCGGGCGCTCCGTCGCGGCCCTGTCCTTGTCCTTGTCCCTGGCCTTGTCCCTGGCCTTGTCCCTGGCCTTGTCCCTGGCCTTGTCCCTGGCCTTGTCCCTGGCCTTGCGCCTGTCCCTGACCCTGGTTGCCACCCTTGCCGGACTGTCCCTGGCCGGGTTGTGTCGAACGCGGACCCCCGCCGTCCATCTGTCCCAGGCGCGCGCGGAAACGTTGTACTGCGCTCAACGCCTCATCGGTCGCCGGTGCATCACCTGAGGCGCGACCGGCCTGGCGTACCGCATCACCCAGTTTCGCCAGTGCGTCGGGAATATCGCTTTCGGAGGAATCACCCGCCGGGTTGTAGCTGCGGCGCATGAGATCGGCACTGCGCTGCAGTCGGGTCTCGACATCCGACTCATCCAGATCGCTCAGCGCATCGCGAAGCTTCGTCGCCGTCTCGCGATTGCCCTTGAGCGCGGCGCGCTCCGCGTCACGCAATGACTGCGTCAGATGTCCGACATCATCCGCCAGCTGCTGACGCGCTCTGATCATGTCCTCGGCACTCGGCAGCGGTCGGCCGGAGCGCCCCGCATCATTCGGACGACCGAGCATGTCCTTGAGCTGCTCCTGCTGCTGGCGGGCGCGCTCGGCAAGCTGCTGCGCTTTCTGACCCAGCTCATCGATGTGGCCCGCCGATTCGTTGCGCTGCAGGCCGCCCAATGCGGCCATGGCATCGCGCAGCCCCTCGGCAGCGCGACGCGCGCCGGCCGCATCGCGCTGGTCGACAGCGCGGCGCATCGACTCCTGCGCCTCGCGCAGGCGATTCATCGCCTGGCGTATGGTTGCCGCTGCCGCCTGATCGGCTTGCGTGCCCGACTGCCCGCCCTGCCCCGACTGACCTGACTGGCCGGATTGGCCGGATTGGCCGGATTGGCCCGACTTGCCGGACTTACCCGATTTACCCGTCTGACCGGCCTGTCCGGACTGCTGTGACTGACCGGACTGCGAGCCGGATGAGTCATTCTGCGCCAGCTGTTCCAACTGGCGCTGCAACTCCTCGGCCTGTCGGCGCAGCATTTCCTGTTGCCAGCGCTCACCGGCGGCATCCGCGCCGTTCGGGTGCTCCTGCGCGAGCTCTTCCTGCTTGCGCGCCAGTTCATCGAGCTTGCGCAGGGCGGCGTCGATCTGCTCGTCACGTTTTTGCGAGGGCGAGGCCGACTGGGCGGTCTCGTAATTATTCTTCTGCGTGTCCAATTCCAGATCCGAAAGACTGGCCAGATCGCGGCCCATGCTGCCACCACCACCCCCGCCACCGCCGCCACCGCCGAACGCAACCTGGATCTGGCGGAACGTGGCCTCGGCGCGCAGCAGGTGCTGTAACGCTTTTTGTTCATCGGGCAGCGCCTCGCGCCACTGCGACTGGGACAGGTGCGTCACCGCCGGTGTCATGGCATCGGCCGCCGCGTTCATCTCCTTCTGAAAGCCGCTGAACTGCTCGTTGGCATCGGTAAGGTCGCGCATCTGCAGGCGTCCGGTCAGCGACATGGCCTGGCCGCGCAGCGTGCTTTGCACATCGGAGAGAAATTTTGCCTGCTCGGCCTGCTTGGCGGCGGCCGCCTTGCCATCCACCTGCGCCCAGGTGCCGGTGATGATCTCCTTTTCACGGCGTGAGATCTCCATCTGCTCGTTGGCACCGCCGCCCCCGCCACCGCCGCCACCTGCCTGCTGGGATTGCGAGAACTCGCGCTCATACGGATCGGCCTGGACGAAGACCATCTGTGAGCGTGATTGCGCGCGCGCATCAGCGGCCTGCGCATAGACACTGACCACATCCCCCGGCACCAGCTTCATCGATTCAAGGCTGATGACGGCGCCACCGTGGGCGTCGTGAGCGCCGGGACGAGGCAGCAGATTGATTTGCTGGTCGGGGCCGCCATTCACTGAATAATGCAGCGACAACTCGCGCAGGCCGAAATCATCCGTGGCCTGGACATTCAGACTGACCTCTTCGATCGGGCTGGCGTGATAGTCCCCACCCGGCTTGACGATGGCGACCTGCGGCGCAGTGGCTTCGCCGGCTTCGATGAAATAATCCTCGGTAATCCGGGTCGGATGCCGACTGTCCACGGTGGTGAGGTGATAGGCGCCGTCCTTATCCAGGGGCACCGTGACGCTATAGGTATTGGCGGCGCCAGGCACGAGCGGCAGCTGGTGGCCGTCGTCCAATACCAGCGCTCCGTTGGTCAGCGGCTGGTCGGTGAGGATCGACAATTCCGCGTGCGTGCCCTGCACCGCGCGCAGATCACCGCCATGCTCCTCGGTGCGATCGGGAAACTGCGTCCAGGCCGGATAGTGATAGGTCACGCGGATTTGCCGCACCTGGGCGACGTCGGCCACCTGCGCGTTGAAATGCGGCGACTGCAGCGGACCCGCCTCGACGTAGTATTCGGCATGATCCGGCAACGCGGATAACAGGTAGCGGAAGCCGCCCGACTGCGGCTGCGGCTGCATGCTGACCTGCTGCCAGGCGGCATTGCCGATGCGCACATGCAGGCGCACATCCTGCGTATTGAGGCCCACGAGGCCCGCCGTCACCAACAGATCCGCGTGCCGCCGCACGGTCGTATCACCCGGGCCGACGTGCAGCTCATAGAGCGGCCCGCTGCGCGGCACCGACCACAGCAGCGCCGCGCCATAACCCATGTATCCGGGGCCTGAGCGGATCAACCACACCAGTGCGAACACGCACACCACACCGCAGCTCAAAAGGCCCGCGAGCAGCGTGGTGGACACCAGCGATGCCGGCCGCGCGGTCCGCGCCACGCGCAGCGTGTCCGCCGCCAGGAGCTCGCCGAAGGCCCCCGAAGGAGCCGCCGCGCTGCCGGAGGTGGCTTCGGCCTCACGTTGCGTAAAGGTTCGCAGTCGCTCTTCAAACTGCGGGAAGCGGGATTCGGCGCGGCGGATCACGCGCGCGCGGTTCAGGCGCCACAAGGGTATCGCCAGGCCCAGCACGGCACCGGCCGCCAGGGCCAGCAACAGCACCAGGCGCGAGCCGCGAACGCTGCCGCTGGAGAAGGCGTAACGGTTGGCGAAGATCACCAGCAGCGGCGTCAGGCCCAGGGCGAGGCCGCCCAGAATGGCGGCGCCGCGCGCGACGGCACCCAGTCGCAACCGCGTATGCAGTCGCGCCACGTAGTCGCGCAGTTCCTCGCTCGCGTTCATGAGGATTCCCGCTGGGTATTCAGATAGCGGCTGGCCACCAGGGATTCGGCGACCGCTGCCACGAGCAGCAAGCACATAGCGTACCACCAGAGGTTGTGAACCGATTCTTCGCGGGTCACAGCGGCCGTGCCGCTGGCGACCGGCACGCCCGCCGCCGCACGATTGTCGCTCATGCTTTGCCAGAGCTTAAGCGTGTCAGCACTGGCCGGCGCGAGATCCGATTCCAGGCGCGAGATATTGGCGGCGACCAGGTCATGCCGTGAATCCGCCAGCGTCAGGGCGTAGAACCCGGCCGCCGGCAACGGCCAGCTGCGAACCTGTGCGGCCTGGCGCAGATCCAGCGGATGCGTGCCATCGGGCGCCAGCACATCGGCACTGCCACGCACCGCGGGATCCGGGCGCAGGTCAACGGAGTCCCCGACATTCAAGGCGCTGATCCGGCTGCCACGGCCGCTCAGGTAACTCGCCAGTCGGTCGACGAAGGCGACGAACTGCGGGTGCAGGGGCAAATCGGTGGTCAGGCGGTCAAAGCCGGAGGCAAACAGCAGCACGCGCCCCTTGCCCAGCGGCTTCTCGAGCAGCAGCGGGGTCTGATCGGCGAGTCGCAGGCCGACCTGCGCCTGCGGTGCCTCCACCCGCGTCACATAGAAGACCTTGATGCCCTGCCATCCCGCCAACGCACCGGCGGGCGCGTAGGCATCGTCGACGGCCGCGACGGCGGCGAAGCGGCTGTCATCGCGCGTGAAGTCGTGCGTGCCCACGATCGGCGCATCGAATACCGGGATACGTCGCTGCTGTGCCGCGGCGGTGCCCGCGCTGATCAAGGCTCGGCCACCGGCTTTGACCCAGGCCGCGACGCGCGCTTCGACGGCGGGCGACAGCCCGGCGACATCCGACAGGACGATAAAGGCATAGGCCGACAGATCCCGGTTGCGCAGCTGCTCGGCGGTGACCTCATCCAGCACCACGGCCGCATCCGCAGCGGACTGCAGCGCCGAACGAAAATACAGTCCGGTCGCGGCATCGGAGGCCTGATGCACGAACAGGCCATGCACGCGCTCGCTGCGCTGGATCACAAAGTCATAGCGATCATCCGCCACCAGGGCGTCGGCGCTGTCGATCTGCACGCTCGCGCGCACCAGGCCATACGGAATATCGGGGCTCGCAAACACCACCGAGGCCCGTGCGGCGGCCGGCACCTTGATGCTCTGCTGGCCCGACGGCCGCCCATTGATCAACAAGGTGACGGTGCGCGTGGCCGCGGGTGTCGCGAAGCCCGCAATGGTCGCCACGATCCGCGTCTTGGTCGGATCCCAGACCTGTGCGGGCGCGGCGACGCTCTCGACCGTCCAGTTCGGTGTCAGCGGCGTGCCGACCGGGTGCAGCACCAGAGTCACGCTGGCCGGCATCCGCAGCTCGTTCAGATCCGGCGGCAGGCCCGTGGCCTGCATGTCACTGAAGAGGTGCAGTTCGATCGGCATGTGCGTGCCCGCTGCGAGGGTCCGCGCCAGGCTCGCCAGCAGCACCAGACTGCCGCGCGCATCGGTCGCGGTAATGCCGCGAATGGCCGATTCGAGCACGCCGGCATCCTGCACCTGTTCGGTGAGCGCATCAGCGCGCGAACCCAGCGCCACCACCTGCGCCTGGGTATCGCGCGGCTTGGCCGCGATCAGCGCCAGTGCCTCGCGCTGGGCGTCGGCCAGGCGCGTGCCGGCACGCATGCTGAAGGAGTCATCAAGCGCGAGCACCAGGAGCTTCTCGGGTGCCGTGCCGGGCAGGTGACCGCGGACATAGGGCTCGGCGAAGGCCGCGGCCAGCAGCAACAGCACGGCGACCCGCAACAGCAAGAGCAGCCAGTGATCGATGCGGCGACGGCGGGTGGTACTGCGCCGCTGCGGCTCAAACAGCATCAGCGAGCTGAATTTCCAGGGCTGGCTCGCGCTGCGTTTCAATAAATGCAGCCACACTGGCAGCGCGACGGCCAGCGCGCCCAACAGGAATCCGGGTGCCAGCCAGCCCATCAGTCCCGCCCCGTGCGCAGGCGCAGGTATTGCAGCAACGCCTCGTCCAGCGGCTTGTCGGTCTGCAGCAGGTGATAGCCGATGCCGGCGCGGCGCGCTTCGCGGGCCAGATCCGCGACATGCGCATCAATGCGCTCCCGGTAGCGGCCCCGCACATAGTCTTCCGACACTTCAAGCGCCGCGCCGGTCTCCAGGTCGATGAGCATGGAGGATCCGTCCACGGTCGGCCGCAGCTCCTGCGGATCGAGCACCTGGAACAGCACCACCTCATTGCCATGGATGCGCAGCGGCGTGACCGCCCGGACGATGTCGGCGGGCGGCGCGTAGAAATCGGACAGCACGACCACCATGCCACGACGCCGCAGAAATGCCTGCAGATGCTCCAACGGCGCCGCATAGGAGGTGTTCGCCAGAGGCTGCGCCTCCAGCAATGTCGCCAGCAGGCGCTGCAGATGTCCCTGGCGCGAGGACGGCGGCACGAAATCGCGCACCGTGTCGCCGAAGACGACAAGGCCTGTGGCATCGCGCTGCCGGCGTGTCGCCAGGTACGCGAGCGCCGCGGCGATGAACCGCACATACGCGAGCTTCGATACCGCATGTGAGGCGAAACCCATCGAACTGCTGGCATCGACCAGCAGCATCAACTGGCTGTTGGTCTCGCCCTGGAAGCGCTTGATATAGGCCCGATCCGAGCGGGCGTACACATTCCAGTCCACATGTCGCAGGTCATCGCCGGGCGCGTAGGCCCGGTATTCGGCGAATTCCTGGCTGAAGCCGAAGTCGGCGGAACGGTGCAGGCCGGCGACGAATCCATTGACCACCGTCGCCGCCACCAGGTCCAGCCCGGAGATGGCGTTCAACACCGCAGGGTCGAGCAGGTTCTGCACTGCCATCCCTCAGGCGCGCGGCATCTGCGTCAGCATCTGCCGCAGGATCTCATCCGCCTCGATACGGTCGGATTGCGCGTGGAAGTTGAGCAGGATGCGATGGCGCAATACCGGCAGCACGTAGGCATCGATATCATCGAAGTCGACATGGTAGCGACCGCGCGCCAGGGCGCGCGCCTTGGCCGCCAGCACGATGAACTGCGCGGCGCGCACGCTCGCGCCATAGTTCACGTAGCGGCGAATGATCTCCGGAGCTTCCTCGGATTTGAAACGCGTGGCGCGCACGACGCGCACCACATGGCGGGCCACCTCATCGCTGACCGGCACCATGCGGATGAGCTGCTGAAACTCGAGCAGCTCCGCGGCCGAGGTCACCGGCGCGATGGTGACCGAGCGGGTACTGGTGGTGCGGGTGATGACCTGCATTTCATCCTCGAGCCCCAGGTAGTCGAGCACGGTGTTGAACAGGAAGCGGTCCAGCTGCGCTTCGGGCAGCGGATAGGTTCCTTCAAGTTCGATGGGATTCTGGGTCGCGAGCACAAAGAAAGGTGCCGGCAGCTGATGCACGGTGCCACGGACCGTGCAGGAGTGTTCCTGCATGGCCTCCAGGAGCGCCGACTGGGTCTTGGGCGGCGTGCGGTTGATCTCATCCGCCAGCACGACATTGCCAAACAGCGGTCCTGGCGCAAAAGTCCAGCGTCGCCGCCCGGTGCTCTGATCGTCTTCGATGATGTCGGTACCGGTGATGTCCGCCGGCATCAGGTCCGGTGTGAACTGGATACGGCTGAAGACCAGGCCGAGGGTCTGCGCGATGGTGCGCACCATCAAAGTCTTGGCGGTACCGGGCAGGCCGGTGATCAGACAGTGCCCGCCGACCAGCAGCGCCGTCAGGATCTGATCCAGGACCTCATCCTGGCCCACAATCACCTGGCCTACCTGCGCCAGGATCTCCCCACGTACCGCCTTGAACCGTTCCACGCGGGCCGCCAGCGCGGTGGCATCCAGGCTCGAAATGTCGGTTTGCGTCATGCGTCTTTTCTCTTGGTTATTGACCGGTAAGTTCCAGCAGCAGCTTCTGGGCGGGTCGGAAATCGGGTGCGACTTCGAGTGCCGCCAGCACCGCGTTCATCGCACACTGCGCATCGCCCGCGCTATGGCAGGCGCGGGCAAGATCATAGTTGGCCTGCGCCTTGTCGAGCGGATGCAGCGCCAGCACCGCGCCAAACTCGCGGCGCGCCGCCGTGTAATCGCGGGCATCCATGAGCAGATCCCCCAGATGCCGGTGTGAATCGGTATCGAAGACCGGATCGATCATGTTGATCTTCTGCAAGGTGGCTATGGCGGCGGTCTTGTCACCGGCCTCCTGCTGCAGCTTTGCCAGCTGCTCGAGCGAGGCGGGGTCGCGCCCGCGGTGTTGCACGTAGCGTACGAGCGCACTCATCGCGATCGGCGCTTTGCTTTGGCGCAGCGCCGCCTCGGCCAGCAGCTGATACGCGTTGCCGTCGTACACGTAGTCCGGATACAGCGCAATGACGGCATCGGCGCTGGCCAGCACTTCGTCGTCGCGTTTGGCGCGGTCGGCGACGACCAGCGCTTCGAGCTGTTTGTGCCAGGCGTCGAATCCGGCCACCAATGAGGCGGTGTCCTGGTACAGCCAGGTTTGGAACTGCTTGTCGAACGCCTCCGGTTCCATGCCGAGGACCGTCTTGATGGCCTCCGGCGTGCTGCGCGGTATCGCGAACTGGTGCACCAGGTCGAGCAGCTTCTGCTGCCCCCAATGCGCCTGGATGTAGTCGCACATCCGCCCCGCCTCGAAATACGACACCAGCACCTGGGTTGCGTACTCGGGGTGAATGAAGCCACGATCCATATCCGCGACCGGCAACAGCTTGTGATCGCGAAGCGCGACGATGATGTCGGGAGTAATCGAGTCGCCCCACTCGGGCGACGCTTCAGTCTCCTCGTGCACCGCGAGACCCTCCGTGAACCAACGCGGCACGCGGTGGCGCGTCGCCTTGAGGATGAACACGTGGCTCATTTCATGGCGCAGGGTGCTGGCCCAGTGGAACTCACCGGGTTTGCGCCCCGATGGGCTGTCCATGGCGACCACCTGGCCGAAGGTCACGCCCAGCGCGCCCAGGCCCGGCATGCCCAGTGTGCGTACCGCAAAGTCTTCGTGATCCGGATAGACCTCCACCTGCACCGGGCCGTCGAGTGTCATGCGGTACTTGCTCTGGTAGTCCGTGATGGCCTGCGCGAGCACCTGATGAAAGTACGGATACAACAGCTCCGATTCCTTGCGATTCAATTTCAGGATGGTGGTCGCATCGGTGAAAGTCGCAAAATTCTTCAGCGTATCCAGCAGGCGCAGGCTGTTGACCGTGGCACTGTCGCGGTAGCCGTTCTGATAGCACTGGGTCAGCTGCTCGCGGGCCTCCTCATCCTGGCCGAGGCGCATCAGGTTGATGCCAAGCTGCGAACGCGCCGACCAGAGGTTCGGCGTTACCGCCAGCGCCTTGCGGTACATGGCGACTCCGTCCTCGTAGCGGCGGTTGAGGATCAGGTGCTCGGCGGCGATCGCGAAGCCAGGTCCATAGACCGGGTTGATGCTGTGGATGCGCTCCCACCACTGATCCGGGGATCGGTCCGCCAGGATCTCGATGACCGCATGAATCGCCAGGGCATCCAGCGCCTCCGGATCCAAAGCCAGCGCCGTGTCGGCCTCTTTGACGGCCTGCTCCGGGTGATTGTCTTCGAGCGCCAGATTCGCCAGCAGTTCATGGGCCGGCGCCAGTTGCGGATCAACGGCCAAAGCCTTGTCCGCCCAGCTCAGCGCCTGGTCATCGAAGCCGTCCGCGCTCACCCGCGCCAGCCCCAGCATGGCCTGCGCGTCCTTCGGGTCGCGCTGCAACGCTTCATTGAACAGCCCCACGGCATCGACATTGTTGAAACGCTCGTGCATCAGCTCACCCCAGCGGGTGCGATACAAGGCGTTGCCGTCCGCCTGGGCGGCGGCCGCGCGGAACTCATTATTGGCCGTGTCGTAATCCGCCAGTCCCCAGGCGCCCTCGGCCCGCAGATAGGGCGAGTTCGAGCGCGCCAGTGCCGCGAAGCACTTTTGCGCCGCCTGTTCCTGGCCGTGCAGGCGCTGCGTAAGGCACTGGCGCACCTCCGGCGGTGGCGCCGCAGCATGCAAGCCGGACGCTGTCATGAATACCGCGAGCGCCAGTGCGTGCCGCGCGCGGGTCACTTGTCCAGCTCCTGCTGCACCTTGGCGAGCGCCACGAGTGCCTGACTTAACTGCGCGCGGTAATCCTCGGGCGACATCGCCGCGCGCTGGTACTTGAGCAAGTCGATGCGCTGCTCGAGCTGCTCCTTCTGTTTGAGCAACGCGAGCTTCGCCGGATCGGCTGAGGCCTGCGGATTAGCTCCCAAGCGCACCAGGGCGAACGACGCCAGCATGCGGCCGGGATCGGCATCCGCCGCCCCGTCCCGTACCGGCGCGGCGCTGCCGCCTTCCTCAAACTCCGCGTGTTCGGTCGCCAGGCGCTTCTCGGTCTCGTAGAACGCCGCGGTCTTGCGGGTCGCGTATTGAAACGCCTCAAGTCCGGTGATGATCTGGTTCTTGTCAGTGTCCGCGCCCGGGTCCTGCAGCGCCTCGACCCAGTAACGTGCGAACACCGTGGCGTTCTTCTCGGTGCCGGTCTTGGTCGCCGCGATCACGACTCGGTCGTGGCGCTGCAAGGCCTTGACCGACCCACCGCTGGCGCTGGTCGTGTTGATGATCAGCTGCCGCGTGGCGGCGATGTGATCGCACCAGCCTGCCAGCTGTTCGGCCGAGACATCCGGGCCCGGCAGGTTGAACTTGTACTGGGTGCCGTCAAAGGAGCCATGGCCCACCAGCGTGATGACGAGGACATCATCGGCATGCGCGGCGCCCGCAATGTCGACCAAAGCCTGTTGCAGGTGGTCGCGGGTCGCCTCGGGCCCTGACAGCGTGACGACGTGCGCCGTCGCACCGCCCGCCTTGGTGATGCGATCGAGGTCCGCGGCCAGTGCCGTGAAGCGCTGCTCGTAATCCGGTTCGCCGCCAAGCCCCGCCACGTTCACATAGTAGATGTCGGCATGCGCGAGCGGCGCAACGACCAGGAGGCAGATCGCCAGGCCACGCACCAGCCAGGCGTTCATACCACCCCCCAGCGGCGGCGCAGCAACCACTCAGCCGTGCGCAGCAACAGGAGCGTCAGGAACACGGCCGGCATGTTCCACAGGTCCTGGAACTTCTGCACTGAGACGCCCGCATTGGAATAAGGGATGGCGCTGGCCAGCCCGTCGAGGTCAGCGGGCGACCAATACCGGCCCCCGGTATCGGCGGCAAGCGACTTCAGCAGCGCGACGTTCTGGCCGGTGTGGAAATTCTCCGCCACTCCGTCCTGGCGTTGGAAGGCGATGGTGTCGCGGCCGGCGCTGAGCGCACCCTGGTTCGCCGTGAGATCGGCGACGTACGTGCCCACCGCCGGGGCGGTCCAATCGGTCTGGAAGCGTCCGGGCTGTCCCGGCACCGCGCGCAGGGAGACATCCGCCTGCAGCTTATCGGGCCCGATGATATGGGCATTCACCACGGCATCGGCTGCCGGCAGATAGTCTTTGTCGCGCACATCGGCCAGCAACTGCACATGGCCATCATCCTCAAGGATGCCCGCGGAGACTTGCGCGCTCAACTGGCCGCGGGTGTCCGACACCAGCCAGTGCAGCAGCTGATGCCAGAATACGGAATGGGTGGGATCCCCTAGCGGCAGGCTCATCTGCCAGCGCCAGGTGCCGCCGGTGGCCAGCACCGCGGTGCGGCCGCGACCATAGTTCTCGGTGACCAGGAGCGGCAACATGCGCCCGCCGACCTGCATCTGCGCAAGTTCGGTGGCACCGGGCTTGACCGTACCCGGATCCTGGTAGTCCATCAGGTAGGGCAATTTGGTCCACAAGGTGAGATTCGCGGCCCGATCATCCACCAGGCGCGTGACCGCGCTGTCGGCACCGGCCGGGGTCAAACTCACCGTGGCGGGAATGCGGTGAAACGTGCCGTTGATCATGGGCAGTGTGACCGGCAACAGATCGTTCAGCTGCGAGCCGCTCCATACCCCATCGGCGAGCGACTGGCGGCCCCCGAGCAGCAGCAGGCCGCCGCCGCGCCGATTCACGAATTCACGCATCAGCGCCTGCTGCGCGGCCGAGAACCATCCCGCATCGACCGAGCCGATGATGAGTCCGTCATACCCGAACAGGTCCTCGGGCTTGGTCGGAAACCCCTCCGCCAGCTCCAGCGCATCCTTGATCCCCTGGCGGTAGATCTTGTTCTCCGTGGTACGCAGCATCGACACCATCTGCACGGCCGCATCGTCCTCCTCGGCGCGGCGGATGAACTTGTATTCCCAGCGCGGCTCACCTTCCACATACAGAATGCGCCGCGGGCCGGCCTCGACATTGACCAACCGGGCGAGCTCGTTGTTGCGCACGTTGGCTTCGCCCGGTAGTTGCGCCACCTGGAATCGCAGCAGCCGCGGGCCCGCGTCGGGCAGATCGAACGTCAGATCCGTGCTGACCGTCGCGCCGTCCGCGCCCAGCGACACCTCACGGGTGGCGAGCAGCTTGTCACCGTCACTGACGGAGACACTGGTACGGCGGCTCGCGAAACCGGACTGCGCCACCTCGACGCTCGCCGTGACCCGCGAGTGCGCCAGGGCCCGCGCGGTGAGCGCCACATTTTCGATTTCAACGTCCCGCGGCACCTGTGCGGAACCGAAGCCCACGGTGTGTACGGGGATGCGCCGCTGGCGCAGCATCTCGATGGTGCTGCGGTCGATGCGCCCGGTGTTGTCTCCCCCGTCCGACAACAGCACCACGGCGCCCACGGGCACGCTCGCGGTGTCGCTGACGAATTCATTCAGCACCGCATTGATGTGCGTGGCCGGGCCATTGGCGCTCAGCGCATCATCAGGTCCCGACATTCGCACCAGACCCGAATCAAAGTGGTACAGACGGGTCTGAAACAGGCGCCCCAGGCTCGCGAGCCACTGACCGTGCAGCGCCTGTGAGGCCTGTTGCATCCGGGTAGTGCCCTGGTCGGCGATGCCCATGCTGCGGGAGTCATCGACCAGCACGGCGATGATATTGGCTTGCGGCACCAGCTCGCTGACGGCGATCGCGGGTCGCCATATCAGCAGCAGCAGCAGCGCGGCCATGGCCCACTGCGCGAGCCAGATCAGCGGCAGCCGCCAGCGTCCGGTGAGGCGCGTGCTCGATGCGTGCCGACCCCGCAGCGCCCAGGCGAGCGCGAGTCCCACCGCGACGACCGCCAGCGCCAAGGGCCAGCGCGGCCATGCGCTGCGCAGTACCAGCTGTCCGTGCAGGTACACCGTCGGCGGATATTTGAACAGCCATTCAAACATCGACGTCAGTGCGTCATGCCGTAGACGATGTAGTTGATGCCGACGCGAAACGCCATGGAGGAGAAGTTCTCCGGGTACTCGGGCATGTCGGCCCATTCCCAGGCATCCCCCAGATGCATGTTGTGGCAGATCGCCACAATGATCCGACCCTTGTCGTCACGGATGGCGCGCCACTTGGGCACGTAGCCGTCCTTCTCATAGGTGCGGCCGGTGTTCACGTACTGCTCGCCGGGGATTTGCATGCGGTCGGACATGTCGTACAGCACATGGAAGATCTCATCGCCGTCCGCGAGATCCTCGACCGGGCGATCCGGCAGCACCTGCCGAATGCCCGTCATGAAGCGCTCCCAGTCCTCGGTGCCGTGAAAATCGTCCACCATCAGAAAGCCGCCCTTCAACAGATATTCACGCAGGCGTTTGGCCTCGGCCTCTGTGAAGGTCCAGTTGGCGACCTGAACCGCGTACACCCAGGGGTAGTTGTAAATATCGTCGCTGTCGAGATCGACCACCTGTTCGTACGAACGCATCTGGATGCGGGTGAGACGCTTCAGCGCCTCGAGAAACTGCCGATCGGCCTTCGGATAGTCCCGCGACCAGCCCGAGAACCGGTAGCCATATCCAAAGCCGCCACCGCCGCCGCCGCCGCCGTATTCGTCCGCAGAGTTATAGCGCAGGCGCGACCAGTAGAATTCGGCCTTCTCGCCGGCATCGCCCGGACTGTCCAGGTCCTGCTGTGAGTGCGCATGATCGACCCACAGCCATGCGCACAACACAGTTGTGACGAACACCATCCGTCGCCACGGTCCTTGAATTCGCATGATCGCCCTCGGTGTGAGCCTGCCGTGCCAGTGTACCGACTTGCCCCCCGGAGCGGTGCGCTTCGACCTGCGCCCGCCGGTCACAAGCTGCTTGTCGCCGCGGTCGTGTTCATGCCACCATTTTGATCTGACAACTGCCTTGCACCGCACATGAGACGCCGCGACTTTGTAACACTGGCTGCAGCCACGCTCGGCCAGGCCGGCGCCACACCGCTGTGGGCGCAGACTGCCGGGGGCCCGCCCATGGACATGGGGGCCTCCGACCCGGGTCCGCACGCCGCCCCGGCCGACTACACGCTTAGGATCGCGCCGGTGGCCGTGGAGATCGCTCCCAGTCACTTCATCAGCACCATCGGCTACAACGGCACCTCGCCCGGCCCGGTCCTGCGCATGCGCGAGGGCCGGCCCGTCACCGTCGATGTCATCAATGACTCGGATGCTCCGGAGCTGGTCCACTGGCACGGCATGTTCCTGCCGTCGCAGCTTGACGGCGCCGAGGAGGAAGGCACGCCGGTCATTCCGCCGGGGGCCCGCCGCCGCTACCGCTTCACGCCGCGCCCCGCCGGCACCCGCTGGTATCACTCGCATGCCATGGCCATGGGTGACCTGCACCGCGGGTCCTATACCGGGCAGTACGGCTTCGTCATCGTCGATTCGGGCCGCGATGCCGGCGCGTACGACCAGGAAGTATTCCTCGCCCTGCGCGACTGGGAGCATTTCTACACCGACCAGTTCGTGGATATGGACGACCAGGATGCGCCAGGTCCGCAACCGGAGAAGCCGGCGAAGCTGGATACCCGCCCCAACGGCCTTGAGGTGATGAGCCAGTTTTACTCCATCAACGACAAGGCGCTGCGGGCCGGCGAACCCCTTCGCGTGCGCCCCGGCAGCCGGGTGCTGATGCATCTGCTCAATGCCAGCGCCGTGGAGAATCGCACCATCGCCCTGCCCGGGCATGAGTTCCACGTGCTGGCGCTCGACGGCAATCCCGTGCCGAATCCGCGCTCGGTCAAAGTGCTCACCCTGGGTCCGGGCGAGCGTATCGATGCCATCGTCGAAATGAATCAGCCGGGTGTATGGATTCTGGGCGCCATTGATGAGGCGACCCGCCAGGGCGGCCTTGGCGTGGTGGTCGAGTACGCCGGCCAGCACAAGCCCCCGCAGTGGGTGGTGCAGCCCGGCAACTACTGGGATTACACGGTATTCGGCGGCCCCGCCACCACCAAGGCACCCGATCAGACCATCGAGATGGTGTTCGAAAAAGTCCCCGGCGGCGCGAGCCCCTTCAATCTGTTCAAGATCAACGGCAAGCCCTATCCGCACGATCGCGAATTCGTCCTGCAGCAGGGCCGGCGTTATCGGCTGCTGTTCCGCAATCGCACCGACGACGCCCACCCGATGCATCTGCACCGTCACAACTTCGAGCTGGTGGACGTGAACGGCAAGCCCACCAGCGGCATCCTCAAGGACACCGTGATCGTGCCGATGTACGGCCGCGTCACGGTGGACCTGACCGCCGATCAGCCGGGCCTGTCCCTGTTCCATTGCCACATCCAGCACCACATGGACTACGGCTTCAAGGCGCTGTTCCGCTACGCCTGAACACTTGCTGCGGTAAAGTACCAGCCCATGACTGTCACACGTAACTGCACGCAGGCGGCACTGCGTACCCTCGCCATCGGTGTCCTGATGCTCGGCATGATGACGGCGCGCGCGGCGCCCTGGGCGGAGGTGGGCGATGCCCAGCTGCGCTCGGATATCGAAACGCTGGCGATGGCGGGTGTCATCGACAATCTCACCACCGAATGGCCCGTGCCCTGGACCCGCATCCTCGACCGGCTCGCCGTCAGTGGGGCGCTGACGGGGCAGCCCACCTGGGTGGTGGATGCCGCGCGGCGCATCCAACATCAGGCCGCAAGCCAGATGGCCCCGGACACCTCGACCTTCTCGGCCTATTTCGACGCCACCAATGCACCGGAGGTCGTGCGCGGCTTCGATGCCCTGGGCCGCGAGAACGCGCAGACCCAGGCCACGCTGGCGTGGAACGGTGAATCCACCTTCATCCAGCTGTCCGCGGGCCTGCAGTCACACGATCACTTCGATTCCGAGACCGTGCTCCTGGATGGCACCTACATCGCCAAGCAGATTGATGGCGCGGCGGTGTATGCGGGATATATGACGCACTGGTGGGGACCGGGGTGGATCTCGGCGCTCTCGCTGTCCAACAACGCCCGGCCCATTCCCCAGATCGGCATCTCGCGAATCGATTCGAGCCCGTTCCAGACCAAGTGGCTGTCGTGGATGGGTCCTTGGCAGGCGGAGTTCTTTGTCGGCATCCTCGATAGCGACATGCTCCCGACGCACACGCTGATCGATGGGCTGCGCTTCAATTTCAATCCCGCGCCGGGGCTGGATATCGCGCTGGAACGCATGGACGAGTCGTGCGGTCGCGGCCACCCCTGCAATCCGCTCAACTATTTCGACTTGAGCAATAGCCCATCACATCCCAGCAAGACCAATGACCAGGGCGACATCGACATCAAGTACAGCCGCACGCTGGGCGAGGTGGACCTGTCCGCCTACCTGCAGGTCATGAATGAGGACTCCAATCCCTTCTATCACTCCGGGTCCAGCCATTTGTTTGGACTCACCGGCTGGCTGCCGGTGGGAGCGACCCGCGTGCGCGTCACTGCCGAATTCACCGACAGCATCGCCACACAGCAGATCTTCGGCTTCGGCGATTACTTCTACGGCTTCGCCTACAACGACTACAAGTATCCCGGTGGCATGCGTTACCGGGATCGCGCCCTGGGCTTCAGTTTGGATACCGACTCTAAACTGGCCACCCTGCAGGCGAGCTGGCTGGGTGCCTACAACGTGACGTGGACGCTCAGCTACCACCATGCCGATATCGATGTGGCACCCCCAGTGGGAGCGGTGCTTTACAGCTCCATCAGTTACGTCAGTTCCGCTGCGGTGCCGATCAACATTGGCGAGACCCGGGCGAGCTTCCCGCTGCTGGAACATTTCACCGTGGATGCCGAGATTCGCTATTCAAGCGATCAGCCGCGGCCGGCGCATGGCTCACAGGGGGCCGGCGAACTGCGCCTGAAGTACACGCTGTAAATTACTTCGCCGGCTGCGCGAGTTCCTGATCCCAGTACAAGCCGCGCCGCGAACCGCTGCCGGGCGCCACCGCGAGCCCCATCTCCACGAACCTGGGATCCATGATGTTCTCGCAATGACCGGTGCTGTGCAGCCACCCGGCTACCACCTCCTGCGCCGAAGTCGGTCCGTAGGCGATGTTTTCGCCGATGAGTTTCTCCCGATAGCCCGTGGCGCGTAACCGATCGGCAGGCGTGTTGCCGTTGAGGTCCACGTGCTCGAAATAGTCCTGGCGCGCCATATCCGCCGCATGCTCTGCGGCGACCTGGTCCAGAGTGCCGGAAGTTCTGAGCGGCGGCGCGGGCCCGAATGACTTGTCACCACAGCGCGTACCCCTGGCGCGAACATCATTGACCAGTTGCAACACCAGCGTTCCTGAGGGCGCGATGCGCGCTGGGCTCGGCGCCGTCGCGTAACTGAAAGTGCGCGCCGGACTGTCGTCAGACGTGGCAATCGTTTCCGCATTGGGCGCGGCCATCACTATCCAGGTTTCCGGCCCGCGCCGATAAACGCCCAGATCACGCAACGATTGGTCGGCGACCGTACGACACTGCGTTCGGCGCAATGTCAGCAGGATGGCGTCATCCGAGCCATGCAGACGCAACGCCGCCGTCGATTTGGCGCGATAGCCGGTACGTACCGTGGCGGCCGCGGGTGTCTCACCGTCCGACCACAGCACCGCTGCCCGATCAAGCTGTTCGTTATGTTGCAACGGCTGCGCCGCCGGCATCACACCCGCGCAACCGCTGACGCGCAGCAACTGGACCGCCGCGAGCGGGTCCGCCCAGGCTGCGGATAACGGCAGGGCGCAGCACAGCACCGAGAGTGCGCCAAGCCGGCGCCGCGACAGGTGTTTCAATCCCTTGCTCCTTCGTGAATTGGCAATATCGAAGCAAGCAACGCGCAGTGGCGGTATCGGCTGACCCGCCGCTGCGGAACGGCGTCACAAATTTGCCGAGGTTGACTTATCAAGTGCAAAATCAGGGCTTGCGCCGGGCCATTACCCTATGTAGACTTACAATCATGGGTAGACTGATTCGTGACGTTCGGATGTCCCTGCAGACGCTGCGGGTACTGGAAGCATTCCTTGAAAGTCCGACGGCGCAGCTTGCCGGCGCCGACGTGCAGCAGCGCGGCAAGCTCGCTTCGGGCACGCTCTATCCAATACTGCTGCGGCTGGAAGCGGCCGGTTGGTTGGTCAGTCGCTGGGAAGGCGTGGATCCGGCGCAGGTCGGACGCCCGCGCCGCCGGCTGTATCGCCTGACGTCAAGTGGCCTGGCCCGTGCCGGCGAAGTCTTCGCAAGCTTTGGTCAAGGAGTCATCGCATGACAACGCGCAACGACCCAACTGACGTGGCCCGGCGGCTGATTGAGCGCGCCGCGCGCAAAGCGCCTGTCGCCCTTGCTGAAAGACTGGAAGAGGAATGGCTGGCGGATCTGCAGTCGCGGTCCGGATCCCTGTCGCGTCTGCGCTTGGCGATCGGATGCTGTTGGGCGACGGGCGTCATCACCCGGGAATTCCGTATACCGCAGCTCGCCGCCGCCGGCGCGCACAAACCATTATTGGGCGACCTGCGGCCCGACCTGCCGCTGCTGTCCCGTCGTACCGTCGCGTTCATCCTGATCGCCGCCGTCCACGTGCTGCTGATCTATGCCTTTACCACTGGACTCGCCCAGCACGTGGTGGCATCCCTTCCCGAACTGACTCACGCCGTGTTCCTGGATGAAGTCAAACCCGTGCGTCCGCCTTCCCCGCCGCCGGATTTCAAACCTGCGGTCATCCAACCGGTGGTCGTTGATCCGGTGGTTCCCCAGACGATCGACTATCCCGACCAAACCGCAACCGAGCAACCCACCGCTCAGCCCGCGCAGGTTCCGTCTCGGCCTTCGACGCCGCCAACGATATCGCGCGCCTGGGGCGGTCCCGGCGCGGGCTTTCCGACCACGGATGAGTATTACCCGGCTGCATCCCGGCGCCTCGCGGAAGTCGGCGAGGCCACAGTCGGGGTATGTGTCGATGGTCGGGGCCGTCTGACCGCCGATCCGACGCTGGTGGCGATGTCGGGCAGTCGCAGACTGGACGCTGGCGCGCTGACACTGGCCAAGGCTGGCTCCGGATACTATCGACCGACTACCGATGACGGCCAACCCGTGACCGCCTGCTACTCGTATCGCATCCGGTTCAAACTCGACTAGTGCGAGTGCTCCAGTTCCGCAAGGCAGGTCATCGCGAGCTTTTCGGCATCAACCCAGTCGAAGGGACAGCCTTCGAGCTGTTCGAAGAAATCCTGTCCCACCACGCCATTGCGCCGCGGCGGACTGGCAAAAGCATCCGAATCGTCGGTCCCGGACAATGACAGCGCCACGGCGAGTGCCGACAGCGCATTGAATCGCCGCACGCCGGCCCGTTCGGGAGTGTGGTGGTGGGCAATCGCCTCGACCAGGGTGTTCGGCATGCCCCACAGGCCAAGCAGATAGGCGCCAATCTCGGCGTGCGAGGTGCCGAGTACGATGCGTTCGGCTTCGTGCATCGGGATATCCTCGCTCAGCGCCAAGGCCGCCGCCCGATCCAGTTCCGCCGGCCGCTCCTGGACCAGCACCCAATAGCCGATGTCGTGCAGAAAGGCGGCCAGCACGGCCTCATCGTTGCAGGCGCTGTAGGCGGTGAGTGCAGCCGTTACCCGCGCCACTCTTTGCACATGCGCCTGCATGGCATCCAGATCGACGTGGCTTGAGGCGGCCCGGCTCCAGCCGGCCAGCACTTCGGCGCACATCACGAGGTTGCGCACCCCGGAAAAGCCCAGGCGCACCAGCGCCTGCTCAATGCTGCGAACGCGATCCTGGTCGTGGAACATCGCGCAGTTGGCGAGCTGCAGTACCTTCGCCGTGATGGCGGCGTCCGACTCGATGACTTCGCAGACCTTCCTCGGTCTGACGTTCTTGTGGCTCATCATCACCTGAAGCCGCGCGAAGGTCCGCGGCCGCGGCGGCAGCTGGCGGATATTGCCGATGAGCGATCGCAGTCCCGGGTGCGACATGACATCCTGCAGTCGCAGGCAGCGCTCGACCGCCTCGTGGAACTCATCCGCCGCACATTCCCTGAAAATGTATTGGTGGGCAGCGGGAAACGGTGCCTGATAGGAATGACTCGCGCAGTCGGCGCTGTCGGAAAGGGCGATTCGCGAGGTGCTCGGCCAGCGCTCGCTCGCCATCAGCAGCAGGTTTTCCCCGCCCGGCGTGACGGCATCGACATGGGCGACCACCACGTCCTGCGGCTGGCGCTCCAGTTCACGCAGCCCCCGCGCGCCGCTGTCGGCCGCCGTGACCACCCAATGGTGGGTGCGCGGCATCAGCGCCTGCCCTTGCAACCGCAGCGCGTCCTCACCAACTAACAGAATGTGCCGTGGCATGGGGCTGCCGCAAAAAACGTCCTTAGCAGGCTCCATATCACCCGCGCCTGCCCGCTATGTCCGGCATCACGTCACAGTCCTCGAGTTAACACTCGAGGGGTGATGGTCGTCATCGGAATAAGCACAATGTAAAATTGGCGCGCCCGGAGAGATTCGAACTCCCGACCCTCAGGTTCGAAGCCTGATGCTCTATCCAACTGAGCTACGGGCGCTTAGGTTCCGGGCGAACGCCGGAGTCGTATAGGCTACCTAATTCCAAACCGGATGGGGAACTGCGCTTGGCCGCCCCGCTCACCCGACGACGCCTGCTGAATCTGATCGGGCTCACGGCAGGCTCCGCCGCGGCCTATCAGGCGGCCATGGGCATGGGCCTGGCGCCGGCGGGCGCCGCGGAATCCCTGCCGGATATTGCGCCCCTCGGAACACGGCGCCGCCGGGTCATCATTCTGGGCGCGGGGATTGCCGGCCTCACGGCCGCCTACGAGCTCGGGCGCAAGGGCTACGAGTGCGTGATCCTGGAGGCCTCGACGCGCATCGGCGGCCGTAACCTCACCCTGCGCCACGGCGACACGGTCGATGAGATCGACCAGCCGCAGGTGTGCCGGTTCGATGCGCACCCGGATCTGTACCTGAACGCGGGACCGGCGCGCATCTCCGCCCTGCACTCCTCGGTGCTCGGCTACTGCCGGGACCTGGGCGTCGCGGTCGAGCCCTTCGTCAACCAGAACCGCAATGCCTGGGCGCAGGATGAGGCCATCGCCAAGGGCCGCCCGGTCCGCATCCGCGAGTGCATGGCCGATACGCGCGGCTTTCTCGCCGAACTCACGGCGAAGGCCTTCCATTCCGGCCGGCTGGATCTGCCGGTGGAGCAATCCGACGCGGAGAATGTCCTCGAGTTCCTGAGAATCTTCGGCGCCCTCGATGCGGACAACCGCTACGACCCCGGCAGCCGCGCAGTCCTCGCCGGCGAGTCGCTGCCACCGCCCCTGCGCGAGGCCCATCAGCTGAGCGAGCTCATGCGCATGCAGCTGTGGACGCAGCTCATCAATATCGAGGAGGCACCCGATCAGGCACCGACCATGCTCACGCCCGTGGGCGGCATGGACAATCTGGTGCGCGGCTTCCAACGGCAGCTGGCCACCCCGGTGCGCACCGGCTGCCAGGTGCGTGCGATCACGCTGCGTGAGGCGGGCGTGGACATCGACTATCAAGGGCCGGACGGGGGCGCCCGGATCGCGGGGGATTTCTGTCTCAACAGCATCCCGACGCACCTCATGCGCGGTATTGCCCACAATTTCGATCGGCACTACACGCAGGCCCTCGAGGTGCTCGAACCCGGCAATATGATCAAGATCGGTCTGCAGATGCGCGAGCGGTTCTGGGAGCGCGAGCAGATCTACGGCGGCATGTCCTGGACGACCCAGGACATCACCCAGATCTGGTACCCGAGCCATGGTATCCACGGCACCAAGGGCGTGGTGGTCGGGGCCTACGTCTTCGGGGGCGAGGCGGCGACCCGGTTCGAACAGCTGGCGCCCCCGCAACGCCTGGCGGCGGCCGTTGCCCAGGCCGGCAAAGTGCACCCCCGCTACGGCGACTATGTGCAGAACGGGGTCAGTGTGGTCTGGCGCCGGATGCGCCATCTGCAAGGGTGCGCCCCGCTATGGACCGTCGAGGCTCGTGCCGGGTTTTTCGCCACGCTGCGCGCCCCGCATGGCCGGCATTACATGGTGGGCGATCAAGTCAGCTTATCTGGCGGCTGGCAGCAGGGCGCCATGGACTCGGCCTGGGCCGCGGTCCGGGACATCGATGCGCGGGTCCGCGCGGAAATCGCTTAATATGGGCATCCGGGCTTGGCATACCCGGTATCAGATGCGACAAATGCTTACATTTTAATCGGGGGGTCCCTATGAAGTTTCGTTCCACCGTGCTGAGCGCATTGCTGGCTTTCGCCGCCCTGGCCGTTACGGCGCAGGCTTCGGCCGCCTGCAGCTACCCGCAGGCGCCGGATAAGATTCCGGACGGCACCAAGTCGACCAAGGAAGAGATGCTCGCCGGCATGAAGCAGATGCGCGCCTACAACGACCTGGTTGCGAAGTACACCGACTGCCTGAAGAGCGAACACGACGCGGCCGTCGCCAAGGTCGACACGAGCCTGCCTGCCGATAAGCAGAAGGAACAGAAGGACAAGCTCGACCAGATGCTGGCGCAGAAGAACGACGCTGCCGTGGATGAGGCTTCCGCCGTGACCGGTCGCTTCAACGATCAGATCAAGGCCTTCAAGGCCGCGCATACGAACTGATTGACCACGCCGGCACCCGCACCCAATGACTCGAGCCTGCCGGGACTCCTGGTCCCGGCGCAGGCTGACCGACTGATCGGCGAGAACCTGCCCTGCCTGCCGATCGAGTCGCTGCCGCTGGTGCAATGTGCCGGTGCGGTGTTGCGGGAGAATATCTACGCGGAGCGCGATCAGCCCCCGTTTGATCGGGTCGCCATGGATGGCATCGCACTGGACAGTTCGGCCGTGCGCGCCGGTCACCGCAACTTCCGCATCGAAGCCATCCAGGCCGCGGGCGATGCGCCGCTGACCTTGCGCGAGCGTACCGGCTGCATCGAGGCGATGACCGGGGCGATGCTGCCCACGGGCTGCGATACCGTCGTTCCCGTGGAGGAGTTCTCCGTCAGCTCGGGCATCGCCCGACTCCAGGACGCGGCGCTCATCGAGGCGTGGAACCATGTGCACCGCCGCGGCACCGACTCGCGCCAGGGGGCGTTGCTGCTGGCAGCCGGCACGCGGATGAGCCCGCCCGACGTTGCGATCGCAGCCAGCGCGGGCATGGCGCGCGTGCGCGTCAGCGCCCAGCCCATGCTGATCGTGGTATCGACCGGCAATGAACTCATCGAGCCGGGTGAACCGGTGCTGCCGTACCAGGTCCGCCGCTCGAATGTCTACGGCATCATCGCGGCGCTGCGCCGTCACGGCTTCCAGCGCGTCGCGGATGACCATGTGCGCGACGACCGCGATGAGATGCGCACGCGCCTCAAGCTGCATCTGAACACCCACGATGTGCTGATCCTGAGCGGCGGGGTGTCGATGGGACGGTTCGACCTGGTGCCAAGCCTGCTCAACGAGCTGGGCGTGCGCACGATCTTTCACCGGGTGGCCCAGCGTCCCGGGAAACCCTTCTGGTTCGGCATCGCGCAGTCCGGGGCGGCCGTGTTCGCACTGCCCGGCAATCCGGTCTCCACCCAGGTCTGCATCAGCCGCTATGTGATTCCGGCGCTGCTGGCGGCCATGGGGGAAACGACGGCCAGTGTGCGCAGGATTCCCCTGGCAGCGCCGGTCACGGTGACGACGAAGTTTATGCAGTTCCTGCCCGTGACCACTGAAGTCGACGACTGGGGTCGGGACTGGGCGCTGCCGCGCCCCACCAACACCTCGGGCGACTTTACGGCCCTGGCCGGCACTCACGGCTTCGTGGAACTTCCCGCGGGCCCGAACACCTACCCCAAGGGTTTCGTGACGCGCCTGTTCCGCTGGTAACCGCCATGGCCGTAAACGAAGTCGTCGTGCCGCTCAATTCGCCGCGTCCCCGCGACCGCCTGGATCGACCGCTGCGGGATCTGCGCATTTCGGTCATGGACCGCTGCAACTTTCGCTGCCCGTACTGCATGCCGCGCGAGCAGTTCCATGAGAGCTACCGGTTCCTGAAATCCTCGCAGCGACTTTCCTTCGAGGAGATCCTGCGCCTGACGCGACTGTTCGTTGCCCAGGGTGTGCGCAAGATCCGCCTGACCGGTGGCGAACCGCTGCTGCGCGCGAATCTCGCCGATCTGGTCGGTGACCTCACCGGCATCGCCGGAGTCGAGGATGTGGCGCTGACCACCAACGGTATCCTGCTCGAGCGCCACGCGGCGGAACTGAAAGCCGCCGGCCTCAATCGCATCACCGTGAGCCTGGACAGCCTGAACCCGGAGGTGTTTGCGCGCATGAGCGGCGGCTTTGGCGGGGTGGAGGAAGTCCTGGCCGGGATCGAGGCCGCGAAGCGCGCCGACCTGCTGCCCATCAAGATCAATGCCGTGGTGCAGCGCGGCCTCAACGATCACACCGTGCTCGAGCTCATCGAGCGCTTTCGCGGCACCGGGGTGATCGTGCGCTTCATTGAATACATGGACGTCGGCAACCGCAATCACTGGGAAGCCGAACGCGTCGTGCCCTCCAAGGACCTGGTCGCCCTCATCAATGCGCGCTGGCCGATCACGCCCCTGGAGCGCAATTATCGCGGCGAAGTCGCGCGCCGTTACGGCTTTGTGGATGGCGCCGGCGAAGTCGGCTTCATCTCCTCCGTCACGCAGGCCTTCTGTGGTGATTGCTCACGGGCCCGACTGTCCTCCGACGGTGCGCTGTATACCTGCCTGTTCGCGGCGCAGGGCACAAGTTTGCGCGACCCGTTGCGGGCGGGCGCCACGGACGATGAGTTGTCCGAGCTCATCCGCCAGATCTGGTCCGGTCGCCAGGACCGCTACAGCGAGCTGCGCGCCAACCTGCGCCAGAGCACGGGCGATCACACCAAGGTTGAGATGTACTACATCGGCGGTTGAACATGGCAGCAGGACTTACCCATCTCACGGCCCGCAACCAACCGACCATGGTGGATGTCGGCGACAAGGACGTGACCCGCCGGGTGGCGAGCGCCGAGGCGCGCATCCGTCTGCCGCGCGCCGTGCTCCTGGCGCTGCGCAAGACCGGTCATCGCACCAAGAAGGGCCCGATCTTCGATACCGCGATCGTCGCCGGGGTGATGGCGGCCAAGCGCACCTCGGAATTGATTCCGTTCTGCCACCCGCTGCTCCTGGACAACTGCAAGCTGCAGGTCGGGCCGGCCCCGGGCGGCATCCGGATCGTGTGCACCGTGTCGGTCGAGGGGCGCACCGGGGTGGAGATGGAAGCTTTGACGGGGGCGACCGTCGCCGCCTTGACGGTCTACGACATGTGCAAAGCGCTGTCCCACGACCTGGAGATCACGGGCGTGCGGCTGCTGGCCAAAACCGGCGGCAAATACAATTATCAGCGCGGTTCGACCCGGCGGGCCTCCCGGCCGTAAAATCACCCCATGGCTCCCCCTCTTTACGGTCTGGTGCTGGCCGGGGGCCGAAGCACGCGCATGCAGCGTGACAAGGCCGCCTTGAGCTACCACGGGCAGAACCAACTCGATCGCGCCATGGAACTGCTGAATTCCTGCGTGGCGCAGACCTTTGTGTCCGTGCGTCCCGACCAGCGCGCGGAGCCCGCCCGCGCCCGCTACCCGCAGGTGGTGGATACCCGGGAGGGCATAGGTCCCATCGCCGGCATTGCCGCGGCGCTGGCGCTGGCGCCCGAGGCGGCATGGCTGGTGCTGGCCTGTGACCTGCCGTTTGTGGACGCGCGCGCGCTGCAATTCCTGATCGCCCACCGCGATCCGGCGCGCACGGCCACCGCGTTTCGCGCAAGCCACGCCGGCCGGCATCAGGGATTGCCCGAACCGCTGTGCGCCATCTACGAGCCGCACAGCGCCGCCGCCCTCGCGTCCTATCTCGACAGCGGCAAGACCTGCCCGCGCAAGTTCCTGATCCAATCGGACGCCCTGTTGCTGGATCAGCCCGATCCGCGCGCGCTGGACAATATCAACACGCCCGAGGAGTACGACGCCGCCCGCGCCGCACTGCTCGCGCCGCAAGGATCGGATTCAATGCAGATCAAAGTGCAGTACTACGCCATTTTGCGCGAGCAGGCGGGGCGCAGCGAAGAAACCGTCGCCACCGCCGCGCGCACCCCGCGCGACCTGTATGCCGAGCTGCAGCGGCGCCATCCGTTCTCGCTGGGGGCCGAGAGCCTGCGTGTCGCCATCAATGCCGAGTTCAGCGACTGGTCCCAGCCGCTGGTCGAGGGCGATGCCGTGGTGTTCATTCCGCCCGTGGCCGGCGGCTGACGCGCCAGGTATCCGGTATGAAATCGTTCACCTTCACCGCCACACCGCTCGATGCCGAGACCGAACGCCGCCGCCTGCTGGATCCGGCGTGCGGCGGTTACGCCTCGTTTGAAGGCTGGGTGCGCGATCACAACGAAGGCCGGCAGGTGCGCCACCTGGAGTACGAAGCCTTCGAGATGCTCGCGAACAAGGAAGGCGAACGCATCATCGAGGAGGCCGTGGCACGCTTTGGCGTCGAACACGCCGCCTGCGTCCACCGCATCGGGGATCTGCAGTTGGGCGAGATGGCGGTGTGGGTGGGGGTGAGCGCACGGCACCGGCAGGAGGCCTTCCTGGCCTGTCGCTACATCATCGATGAGGTCAAACACCGGGTCCCGATCTGGAAAAAAGAACACTACGTGAACGGTGACTCCGGCTGGGTGAACTGCGAGCGCTGCGCGGCGGTCGTGCACGATCACCATGACCATCATTCGCATGCGCACGATCATGGCGGGACGGTTCCGCCCACCGCCGACTATTCGCGCCAGCAGGCACTGCGGGAAGTCGGCGAAGAAGGCCAGGCGAAGCTGCGCGCCGCGCGCGTGCTGGTCGTCGGCGCCGGAGGACTGGGCGTGCCGGTGCTGAGCTACCTTGCCGGCGCCGGCATCGGCCGCATCGGCATCGTCGACGGCGACCGGCTGGAGGCCTCGAACCTGCACCGTCAGCCGCTGTACAGTTTTGATGGCATCGGACAGCCCAAGGCGCAACTGGCCGCCGCGCGGCTGCGCGCACTCAATCCCGACATCGAGGTACAGGCCTACAACCTGCGCCTGACCCCGGCCAATGCCACCGAACTGATCGCGGGCTGGGATCTGGTCATCGATTGCACGGACAACTTCAGCACCAAGTTTCTGCTCAATGACGCCTGCGTCACCGCACGCAAGCCGGCCATTCTGTCCAGCATCTACCAGTACGAGGGTCAGCTGCAGGTGATCCGCCCGGATTCGCATGGCGCGTGCCTGCGCTGCATCTGGCCGGAGGCCACCCGCGACGGTCTGGTCGGCAATTGCGCCGAAGCGGGCGTCTTGGGCCCGGTGCCGGGCGTATTCGGAAGCCTGCAAGCCCTCGAGGCCCTGAAGATTCTGCTGGGTCTGCCGGGGCAGCTCGGCGATGAGCTGCTGGTGATGGATCTGCTGACGCTGCACATTTCACGCATGCAGGCGCGGCGCGCCAGCGAGTGCGCATCGGGTCGGTGCGCCCGTATTCCCGCCACCGCGGCACGGGCCGGCGCGGCGCTGGAAATCGAGTTCGATTCGCTGTCCCAAGCGCAGGCCGCGGGCTACACCGTCATCGACATCCGCGAACCGGATGAAGTGGCCGAGGAACCGTTACCCGGGACGGCCATCCGTCTCATGCCCATGCAACAGCTGCTGCGCACCGATACCAGCCTGTCGAAGAACGAACGCTTCCTGTTGGTGTGCGCGAGCGGCCGACGCAGCGTGGCGGCCGCCCAGACTCTGCATGAGCGGGGCTTCACCGATGTGGTCTCACTCACGGGGGGTCTGCGCGGACTCCTGGCGCACCCGCAGCCGGCCTAGGTTCGAGCTACGGTCGTGTCTGGCCGTTGCCGCGCACCACGTACTTGTAGCTCGTCAGCTGCTCGACACCGACGGGACCCCGGGCGTGGAAGCGATCGGTGGAGATGCCGATTTCCGCACCCATGCCGAACTCACCGCCATCGGCGAACTGGGTGGAGGCGTTATGCAGCACGATGGCGCTGTCCACCTGCGCAAGGAAGCGGGCCGCCGTCGCCGCATTGGCGGTCACGATCGCCTCGGTATGTGCCGAACCATAGCGCGCGATATGGGCGATGGCCTCATCCACATCCTGCACGACCCGCACCGCGATAATCGAATCCAGGTACTCCGTGTACCAGTCGGTCTCGGTCGCCGCCCGAACGCGTGCATCCACCGTCTGCACCGTGGCGTCACCGCGCACCTCGCAGCCGGCGCCCAGCAGATCCTCGATGAGAGGCGCCAGGTGCGTGGCGACACAGGCCCGGTCGATGAGTAGCGTCTCGGCGGCACCGCAGACTCCGGTGCGGCGCAGCTTGGCGTTCAGCACGATGGCGCGCGCCATACTCAACTGCGCATCCCGGTCCACGTACACATGGCAGTTGCCTTCCAGGTGGCCGATCACCGGCACGCGCGCTTCCTTCTGCACGCGCGCCACCAGGCTCTTGCCGCCGCGCGGCACGATGACATCGATGTAGTCGGTCATGTCGGCGAGCATCATGCCGACGGCCGCCCGATCCGTGGTCGGCACCAGCTGGATGCAGCCCGCGGGCAGACCCGCGGCGATGAGGCCCGCCGCGAGGCACTCATGAATGGCGCGATTGGAGCGCTCGCTCTCCGAACCGCCGCGCAGAATCACCGCATTGCCGGACTTCAGGCACAGCGCGCCCGCATCGGCCGTGACGTTCGGGCGGCTTTCATAAATGATGCCGATGACGCCGAGCGGTACGCGCACGCGCGAAATATCCAGACCATTGGGCCGCGTCCAGTGCGCCGCCACCGTGCCGATGGGGTCCGCCAGCTCGACAATGTCTTCGAGCCCCTTGGCCATGGCCTCGATGCGTTTGTCGTTGAGTTCGAGGCGATCGAGCAGCGCCGCACTGAGCTCTCGTTCGCGTGCCTGGGCCAGATCCTGGCCGTTGGCATCGAGGATGTCGGCCCGGCGGGCGCGGATGGCCGCGGCCGCCGCCCGCAGCGCCAGGTTCTTGGCAGGCGTGCCGGCAACGCTCAGCGTGGCCGACGCCGCCAGCGCCGCCTGACCCATGCCGCGCATGACCGCACTCAGATCCGGTGCCGTACTCACGATGCCTCCTGCGCGGTCGGAACCGGCCAGTCCTTGCGCAGGATCACCAGATCATCCCGATGCACCAGGGCATCGCCGCTGCGATAGCCGAGAATGCCTTCAATCTCCGCGGACTTGCGACCCATGATGCGGGCCACATCGGCGTCAGCGTATGCGCTGATGCCGCGCGCCACCTCCGTGCCGTCCGCCGCCAGGATGCTGACCGTATCACCCTGGTCGAAACGCCCGGCCAGCCGCATGACACCGGCCGGCAGCAGGCTCTTGCCGGCATGCAGCGCCTTGAGTGCCCCGGCATCGATGCTCAAGGCGCCCGCCGGACGCAAAGTCCCGGCAATCCATTGCTTACGGGCCGCGACCGGGGTTTCGCTGGGCACGAACCAGGTGCAACGACCCCCCTCCTCGAGCCGGCGCACCGGATGCGCGTGGTGTCCCGCGGCGATGCACATATGGCAGCCGGCGGCCACGGCGATCTTGGCGGCCAGGAGTTTCGTGGTCATGCCCCCGGAGCCCACCGCCGAGGCCGAGCGGCCGGCCATGGCCTCGATTTCCGGGGTGACCGCCGTGACCCGGCTGATGAACCGGGCGTCCGGATGGCGGTTCGGGTCGGCCGTGAACAGGCCTTCGACATCCGAGAGCAGCACCAGGCAGTCGGCGCCGGCCATCTGTGCGACGCGCGCGCCCAGCCGGTCGTTGTCGCCGTAGCGGATCTCGGCGGTGGCGACCGTATCGTTCTCATTGATGACCGGCAGCGCACCCAGCGCCAGCAGGGACTCCAGCGTGGCCCGCGCGTTCAGGTAACGCTGGCGCTGCTCGCTGTCCTCGAGGGTCAGCAGGATCTGCGCCACCGTGACCCCGTGTTCCCCCAGCAATTCCTTATAGGCATGGGCCAGACGGATCTGGCCCACCGCGGCGGCGGCCTGGCTCTCATCCAGTCGCAGCGCGCCCGGCGCCAGCTTCAGCTCGCGTCGGCCGAGCGCGATCGCCCCCGAGGACACCAGCATGACCTGCTGCCCGCGCTGCCGCAGGCGCAGCAGATCCTCGACCAGGCCGGTCAGCCAGGCGCGGCGCAGCTGGCCGGTTTCCGCATCGACCAGCAGGGCGGAACCCACCTTGACGACCACGCGCCGGGCGGCGATCAGCGGAGACACAACATGCTCACCGGTGGCGCTCATGGCAAAAACTATACGGGATCGGCGCCGGGCGGGCGAATCCCGCGCCGGGCGACATTGCCACCCGCAACAATCCCCCCTTAAACTGGCGACCGCCTTCAACAGTTGAGCCTCGAGGACCAAAGCGGTGAGCAGAGATTACGAACCGGCAGCCGGACAGTGGTACCAGAACATCGAAGAAGAGGAGTCATTTCGCGTGCTGTCGGTGGATGAGGACTCCGAACTCGTCGAAATCGAATACGTGGACGGGGATATCGAGGAGATCGACATCGAAGCCTGGCACGAGATGGATCTTGAAAAGACCGTTGCGCCCGAGGGCTGGTCCGAATCCGAGGCAGCCGAGGAGGAGGACGAAGATGAGGATGAAGACGAGGACGACGACTGGGACGACGACGACGATGAGGACGAGGACAACGATGAGGATGAAGACGAGGACGAGTGACGCAGCCGGGCTCTAGCGCACCGGCGGTCGCCCAACTCACAAGCCTTCTCGGGGCTGATTGCGTCCGCACCGATGCGGGCGAGCTCGCCCCGTTGCTCGTCGACCATCGCGGCCTGTATCACGGCAGCGCCGCCGCCCTGCTCCTGCCGCGCTCCGTCGAGCAGGTCGCCGCCGCGCTGGAATTCTGCAACCGCCACCGTATCGGCGTGGTGCCCCAGGGCGGCAACACCGGGTACTGCGGGGGTGCGACACCGGACGGATCGGGCACCCAGGTCATCGTGTCCTTAAGCCGCCTCAACCGGGTGCGCAAGGTCGATACCCTCAATTACTCGCTCACGGCCGAGGCCGGCTGCCTGCTCGCCCAGGTGCAACGGGCCGCCGCCGAGGCGGAACGCTATTTTCCCTTAAGCCTGGGCTCCGAGGGCAGCTGCCAGATCGGCGGCAATCTGTCGACCAACGCCGGGGGCACCGCCGTCCTGCGCTACGGCATGATGCGCGACCTGGTGCTGGGGCTGGAGGTGGTGCTGGCCGACGGCCGGGTACTCGAGCGGCTCACCAGCCTGCGCAAGGACAACACCGGCTACGATGTGAAATCCCTGTTCCTGGGGGCTGAGGGCACGCTCGGCATCATCACGGCCGCGACGCTCAAATTGTTTCCCGCCATCCGCAGCATCGCCACCGCGTTTGTCGCGGTGAGCGGCGTGCAGGCGGCCGTGGAGCTGCTCAGTCGCCTGCGCAACCACAGCGGCGATCGTGTCAGTTCCTTCGAACTCATTCCGCGTCTGGCGATCGACCTGACCGTGCGGCATATCCGCCCGACGCTGGATCCGCTGCCCGGCCGGCACGAGTGGTATGTGCTGTGCGAGCTGACCTCGCCGCGTGCCGATGAACCCCTCGACACCGTTCTCGAAGAGGTGCTCGCCGAGGCGCATACCGCAGGCCTGGTGCAGGACGCCGCCATCGCGCAAAGCGGCCGCGACGCGGACAGTTTCTGGTTCCTGCGCGAGAACATTCCGCAAGCGCAGCGGCTGGACGGCGCCAGCCTCAAACATGATATTTCCGTCCCGGTCGCTGATCTGCCGCAATTCGTCACGCGGGCCGCCGCCTGGCTCAGCAGCCACGTACCCGAGGGACGCCTGGTGGCCTATGGTCATGTGGGCGATGGCAATCTGCATTTCAATCTCAACCAGGATCCGCTGGTGCCGGCCGCCAGCTTTCTCGCCCGGGCCGAAGAGGTCAAACGGGCGATCCACGATCTGGTGCAGGAGTTCGGCGGCAGCTTCAGCGCCGAGCACGGCATCGGCCAACTCAAAGTCGCGGAGCTCGAGCGCTATGCGCCGCCGGTGGAACTGGAGCTGATGCGCGCGATCAAACGCGCCTTCGATCCCAACGGCATCATGAACCCCGGCAAAGTCCTCACTTCGCAGGCGGCGCGCTAGGCCCGCAGCGCGCATCCATGAGTTTCAGGGCGGCCGTGATCTGCAGGGCATCGGCCGGGCTCCAGCTGCGCACGGTGGCACCGCCGGGCGCAAGGTCCTGCAGGATCAGGATCAGGGCGTGATTGCTGGCATCAAACGGCCAGTCGTCGCTGTGCAGGATCAAGCGCAGGGCGCGCCCGTCGGGCAGGGAAAAATCCGCGCGTCCGCCGTGATCGGCCACATCCACGTTCAGCAGTGGCGTCAGATCCGCCGGCTGCCCGGAGGCCGCCCAGCGGATGCGGCAGCTGTAGAGCCGCGCCAGATGCATCGCCGGCCAGTCGTAGCCGGCGCTCTCCTGCACCAGCGCGTCATCCTCGAAGCGGAACTGGCGGGTCCGAAACCAGTAGACCCCGGCGCCCACCTGCAGGCTGTAATCCACATAGCGTTGCGGGTCCGCCGGCGGCGATACACAGCCGCGACCGAGCGTGCCGCCGTGGAACTGATCACCCTCGCGCCGCAGCAGCAGATCACAACCGGGCAGGGTCTGGAGGTCGGTGCGGCGCAGCGCCAGCTGTGCCTGCGGATCGGCGAACAGGCCGCGCCACTGTGCCGGCTCCCTGAGCGTGTACTGCCGCACCCGGATGCGCTGCGGACGCAACTGCGAATCGATCGACAGGCGCAGCAGTACCTGGCGCCGCGGTGCGCCGGGCACATCGTGCAGGGTTTCCTCGAGATACAGCACGGTCGGACCCAGCCACGGCAGTTCGATCGGTTCGATCACCGTGCGCAGCCGCGACACATCGGCGGCCGCGGCCTGCGGGGAGTGCTCATCCAGGATGACTTGCACCGCCGTATCGTGGACGCCGGACCAGCGTTGCATCAGGTCCGTAATCTCGACGGGCGTTTCGGCGACAGCCTTGGGCGCAGGGTCGGCGGCCAGTGCGGCAGAGAGGTGAACGCTCAACATCACCGCGGCGATGTGGCGCAGTGCGCTCATGGCGGCGGGGTCCCCAGCCGGACCAGGCCCTCCTGTGCGGTACTGGCCACCAGGATGCCCGCCCGTGAGAACACATTGGCGCGCGCAAAGCCGCGGGCCCCCGAGGCGCTCGGGCTTTCGACGTCATACAGCAGCCAGTCATCGACCCGCAGCGGCCGGTGGAACCACATGGCGTGATCGATGCTCGCCACCTGCGCCTTGCCGCTCAGGTGCGAGATCCCGTGCGGCTGGGTCGCGGTCTCCAGCAGATGAAAGTCCGAGACGTAGGCCAGGAGGACTCGCTGCAGGGTCTGGTCCTCGGGCACCGGCGCCACGGCGCGGAACCATACCTGGCGGCCCGGAGCGTGCCCGGGCGCGGGACTGGCATCCAGCGGCCGCACCGCGCGAAATTCAAACGGCCGTGCGGTTTCCAAGAGCCGCCGCACCCGCTCGGGAAGCTTCTCGAGCAACTGCGGCGCCACTCGCGAGGTATCGGCCAGGTCCTCCGGCCCCGGGACATCGGGCATCGGCACCTGGTGCTCCAGTCCCGCCTCATCGACCTGGAACGAACAAGTCATGTTGAAGATCTGTTCGCCGTGCTGGATGGCGATGACACGGCGATTGGAGAAACTGTGACCGTCGCGGCTGCGGTCCACCTGATAGATGATCGGCGCCTTGAAATCACCGCGGCGCAGAAAGTAGGCGTGCAGGGAATGCACCATGCGGGCCGTCACGGTGCGCGAGGCGGCATTCAGGGCCTGTCCGAGTACCTGGCCGCCGAACACCTGGGGGTTGCCTATATCGCGGCTTTCGCCGCGAAACAGGTTGACCTCGAGCGACTCGAGCTCCAACAGCTCGATCAAATCAGCAATTCGCTGGTCCATATGGCCTGCTGAAAACGTGCCGCTCAGCCGAACTTGAACGCGCCCTTCATGATCACGTAGTGCCCGGGGAACGTGCACATGAAGGTGTAGTCGCCGCCCTTGGTGAGCTTGGAAGTCGGGAAGGTGACGCTGGTGGTCTGGCCGCCGCCGATGATCTTGGTGGAGGCAATCACGTGCGCATCATTGGGTGTCAGGTAATTGTTGGCAAGACCGGCGGACATGCCGGCGTTGGCCACCGTGGTCACATCCGCCGTCTTCACCAGCACCCAGTTGTGGCCCATGGCAGCCGCGGGCAGCTTGCCCGTGTGGCTCAGAGTAAGTTCGACCTGGGTGCAATCGGCCGCGACGTCGAGCTCTTTCTTGTCGTACTGCATCGCGTCGTTGCCGGCAATCTCGAGCTTGCAGACCTTGTCGGCTGCGAATGCGGCGTGAGTGCCACCTGCCAATGACACAGCGGCAATCGCCAGCGCGGCCAGAACACAGTGTCTACGGATCATCGTAAAACTCCTTAAAGGCAAACAGTTCGTAATCGGGGGGTCATTGAAACGGGGCGGTATTTTGTCAGATATCCGGCACGCCGAGGCGTTTGTGCATGATCGGACTGGTCGTCGTGTACTGTAGAAACTGCTTCTTCTGGGGAAACAGGTGGTGCTGGATCCCGAAGGACGCCAGCGCCGCCTCGTGGAATCCGGACAGGATGAGCTTCTTCTTGCCGGGATAGGTGTTGATGTCACCCACCGCGAAGATGCCGGGAACACTGGTTTGAAACTTCTCCGTATCCACCGCGAGTGCCTTGCGTTCCAGGGCGAGGCCCCACTCGGCGATCGGCCCGAGCTTCGGGTGCAAACCAAAGAACACGAGGATCTGGTCGGCGTGCACCGCGTGCATCGTGCCGTCGGCGCCCTTGACCTGCACGCCGTGCAGCGTCTGGCCTTCGACCAGCAGTGACTCGGCAATTCCCTCTATCTGTCGGATCCGCCCCGCGGCCTGAAGTTCCCGCATGCGCGCGACCGTCGCGGGCGCGCCGCGAAACTGCTCGCGCCGATGGACCAGCGTGAGGCTTTGGGCGGCCGGCGCCAGCTCCACGGCCCAATCGAGCGCCGAGTCCCCGCCGCCGAAAATGACCAGCCGCCGGCCGGCCAGCTGCTGGGCATCGCGCACGCGATACTGGATCTGATGGCCTTCGAAGGCCTCGGCGCCGGCCACTCCCAGACGGCGCGGCTGGAAGGCGCCAAGACCCGCCGCGATGACCACCGCGCCGACGCTCACGACCACACCACCGGCGCTGCCCACCGTGAAGTGACCCGCGCCATCGGGCAAAACCGTCGTGACCTCCTCCCCGAGATGAAACTGGGGATTGAAGGGTCGGATCTGCTGCATCAGCCGATCCACCAGCTCCTGCGCGCCACACACCGGCAATGCCGGAATGTCGTAGATGGGCTTGTCTGGATACAGCTCGGCGCACTGACCGCCCACCACCTTGAGTGAGTCGAAGACGTGCGCCTGAATGCCCAGCAGCCCCAACTCAAAGACCTGGAACAGTCCGCAGGGGCCCGCGCCGATGATGGCGACAGTCATGCGCGTAGCAGCCGTCAGGCGCGGCCGGCGTTGGCGTCCGTGGGGGTGTGAAAGTACTCGCTTTCGGCCGCCAGTTGATCGACCAGGCGCTTCAGCTCCGCCATCCGACCCTCGGCGGTGCTGATCGGCATACAGTCCTGGCAGCGCGGGTCACCGCAGGGTTGTCGGGAATACAGCCAGTACTGCAGCGCACCGGCCAAGAGGCCGTCGGCGATATCCCAAAGATCAGCGTCCTTGTCCTTGTCTGCCAGGCGGTTGCCTAGGTCGACGGCCTTGGCAAAGGCCGAATCAAAAGTATCCGCAAGTTCAGTCATCGAGCCAGTATAAAGCAACTGGCGCACGGATCCGGCAAACGCGCGGGCCGCGGCGGGGCATCCGGGCGCTGCTTTTGCGATGCCCACCACGGACCTGCCGGGGATGCCTCAGGCAGCATGATCCTATTGGCATAGGCACTGTAATCATTGGTTACAGCTTATGTCGCATGCTGCGGATTACCACTGTGCAGTCGGCTACAGATTCGGCTCCCGATCCCGGTCCGCGCCCGCACGCCTGGCGGCTGGGCGTGGGCGCACACCTCGCTATCGGCATGGCGATCATGGGCGTGGTGGTGCTTGTGGGCCAGGTCGTCACCAATCGCATTACGCACACCGCGGTTGAGGCCGTGAGTTCTTTGCAGTTGCGGTATGAACCGGAGGCGCGCCGCGCCGGCACCATCGTCGAGAAGCTGGCCGCGTTTGACCGCCAGGTCGAAGAATCGCTGGGACCCGAAGGCAGTTCCAGCGAGGCCAAGCGCTCCGCCCAGGCGGAGCTTCAGGCCGCGACGGTCCAGCTCAATCAGTCCCTTGATGCCTGGTACGGACACAGTGCGGTAGAGGCCACCGCGGATCCGCACGGCCCCGCTCAGCTGCGGCTGCGGCAGCAGATCAGCGCGCACATGGCGGCGGGTCAGGCTCTGAGTTCCAAGTCCGGACAGCGCCAGGAATGGCTGACCCGGCGCCACCAGCTGCTCGAAGCCGAGGGCCGGCGCATTGCGAAGGCGGGCGGCGCCGGCAATTCAATCGACAACACCGAAGTGCTGGCCCGCAAGTCGCTGGTCGAGCTGTCGCAGGCGGCGGCGGCGCTGCGTGCCGTGGTGGATCTGGGTGATGACGGCGCACGCGCCGAACGCGATTTTGAAGCGGCCCTGGATCGCAACAACGCGGAGCTCATGCACTCGCCCGGCGTCGCCTGGATGGAGATCATTCGCGAGGACTTCAAGGATGCGGTGCACCTGCGCAATGAAGTCAACCGCTTCGACGCCAGCAATGAACGCGACCGCCATGATTTCCTGAGCACCGGCGCGCAACTGATCAGCGACGCCCAGGCGTTGCTGCAGGCGCCGGCACGCAATGCGCTGGCCGCGGCGGCGCAGCGCGCGGCGCAGGCGGCGAACAACGCACAGCACGCGCTGGTCACCACCGGCATCACCGTCGAGGTGGTGGTGGTGCTGGTCTCGGCGCTGCTGGCGCTGCGCATCTCCTTACCGGTACGCCGGCTCACCGTCGCCACGCGGCGCCTGGCGGCCGGCGAGCGCGCGGTCAGTGCGCGCAGCAGCGGCTCTGCGGAAATCGCCGAACTCGCCGACGCCTTCAATGCCATGGCGAGCAAGATCAGCGCCGCCGAGAATGGACTGCGCGCACACCAGGCGGTGCTCGAGCAGCACGTCGAGGACCGCACCCGTGCGCTGCACCACCTTGCGCATCACGATCCGCTGACCGATCTGCCCAACCGACGGCATCTGGCTGCGCGGTTGTCGACGGCCCTGGCTGCCGCGGCGCAGCGCCATACACGCCTCGCACTGCTGTTCGTCGATCTGGACAACTTCAAATCGATCAACGACACGCTCGGGCACCGCTTCGGCGATCGGGTGCTGCAGATGGTGGGGCTGCGATTGCAGGAGGCGCTGGGCGCACAGGCGTTCATCGCGCGTCTGGGTGGCGATGAGTTCACGGTGCTGATCGAGGATGCGCTGAGCGCCGAGCATGTCTGTGAGCAGGCCGCTCTGGTCATCGACGCGCTGCAGCGGCCGCTCGCCGTCGACGGCCGGCAGTTATCGACCAGCGCGAGCGTCGGGGCAACGCTGTATCCGGATCACGCACGCGATTCGGATGCGCTGTTGCGCACCGCGGATGTGGCGCTGTTCCATGCCAAGGACCTCGGCCGCAACCGTTATGCGCTCTACACACCGGAGCTTTACGATGTGGCCGCCCATCGCTTCCGGCTCGAGCAGGCCCTGCGCCGCGCGGTCGAGGCCGGCGATCTGCTGCTGATGTACCAGCCGCAGGTGGCACTGCATACCCTGGCACCTGTGGGCGTTGAGGCGCTGCTGCGCTGGCGCAAGGCGGACGGACGCATTGCCAGCGCCAGTGAGTTCATTGAAATCGCCGAATCCACGGGCCTCATGCGCGAGCTGACCACCTGGGCATTGCGTTCGGCGACCTCCACGGTGAAGGCCTGGCGATCCATGGGATGGCACAATGCCCGCGTCGCCATCAATGTCTCGGCCATGCAGCTCCTCGACGGCAGCTTCGTCGACCATGTGATCGAGGCGCTGTCGGTGACGGGCCTGCCGGGCGATGCGCTCGAGGTCGAGATCACCGAGAGCGTGATCCAGACGGGTCCCGCCACGCTCGTGGCCCTGCAGCGGCTGCGCACCTTGGATGTGGCCGTGGCGCTGGATGATTTCGGCACCGGCTATTCCTCGCTCGCCTCACTGGCGCAGCTACCCATCACCCGCGTGAAGCTCGACCGGACGCTGATCGAAAGCATCGACCGCAGCCCCCGCTGTGCCGCGATTGCCCGCTCCGTGATCGCCCTGTGTCATGGTCTGGGACTGGAAGTGGTCGCCGAGGGCGTGGAGCGGCCGGGGCAGCTGCGCCTCCTGGCGCAGTGCGGACCGATCACGGTGCAGGGCTTCCTGTTGGCCACGGCCGTGGAAATGCAGATTACCCCGGAGACCGCCGAGGCCGCTGCGGCCAAGGCCCGGGCCGTGCTGCAAGAGCCCGATGACGCCGAGGCCGAAAGCACCCTGGCTATGGATGGGTCGCTGGTCTTTGTCGGTGCCAAGTCGCGGCGGCGCCCTTAAGCGGGATCGCGGCTCATCAGCAGCGCATCGCGAATGCGCACGCCCAAAATCGGCTGGTCAATGAAAACCCCATCGAGGCCGGCTTTCAGATAAGGCACCAATTCCGCCGCCAGCTCACCGAATTGGGCCGCGTCCGGCCCGATACGCAGCGGCACCGGCAGAAAATGATTCTCGGCACGGAAAGTCCAGGCGTGAACCAGCAGACCCTCCGCGTGCGCATCATCGATCAGCGCCGTCGCTGAGCCTAGGCCGCCCTGCGCGTTGCGGGGAATCACCAAGGTCTTCTCCACGCCTACGGCATCCGCGTAGGCCGCCACCTGCGCAAGTCCCCGCCGCGTGACCATGCCGGCGTAGTTGCGCGCATCGCCACCGCTCACCCAGTCAAAGGGCGCGCCGCTCGCCGCCACCAGCTGCACCAGCGGCAGCTGCGTCATCGTGCGCAGCATCTTCAGATTGGCGGTCTCGAAGGACTGGATGAAGACTGGCGCCTGCGGATCCGCATAGCCATGCCGGGCCAGCGTCTCAAGCAGCGGCTGCTCGAGCGCGAGGTTGATCGAGGCGAAGTAACTGGGGTGTTTGGTCTCAGGATAGATCCCGATGCGCCGCGGCGAGGGTTCGTGACGCGCGCGCGCCGAATGCGCCCGTATCACATCGGCGCCGTGCGCCAGATCGAGGATCTCATCCAGGGTCGGAATCTCGAATTGGCCATCAAAGCGCGTATTGGCGGGGCGCACTTCAGGGATGCGCTCACGCGCGCGCAGTGTCTTAAGCTCCGCGAGCGTGAAGTCCTCGGTGAACCAGCCGCTGACGCTTGCGCCGTCGATGACCTTGGTGGTGCGGCGTTCGGCGAACTCCAGATGCGCTTCGACATCGGTGGTGCCGCCGATCTCATTCTCATGGCGCGCGACCAGCACCCCATCCCCGGTGCTGACCAGATCCGGCTCAATGAAGTCCGCGCCCTGCTGGATGGCCAGGAAGTACGAGGCCAGGGTGTGCTCCGGTGCATAGCCACTCGCGCCCCGGTGGCCAATGATGACCGGCACCAGTGCACGCGGTGTGACGGTCTGCCCGGTATCGGTGCTATCGGTCATGACCTGAACACAAGTTAAGAATTCCTACCACAATAGTCGATTCTGCAATGACGGAACAGGCCACAATCAAGTGTACGATCCTTAGAATACTGGAACTGTCGATGGAAGAAGCCACCTCATGAGCGAACTGACCGGCACGGATATTTACCACTTCCGCGAAGGCACGTTTTTCCGCGCCTACGACAAGCTGGGCGCGCATCTGGACACCGTGGACGGGGTTGAGGGTACGCGCTTTGCGGTGTGGGCACCGAACGCGGAAGCCGTGTATGTGATCGGCGACTTCAACGGCTGGAGCCATGACCGTGATCCGATGACCGCCCGGGCGGATCAATCCGGTATCTGGGAGCTGTTCATCCCCGAGGTCGGCAAGGGCACCGTCTACAAATACTTCGTCCGCTCACGCTACGCGGGCTATGCGGTCGAGAAGAGCGATCCGTATGCCAAGCTGTGCGAGGAGCCGCCGCGCACCGGGGCGGTGGTCTGGGACAATGCTCACGACTGGAATGATATTGAATGGCAGCGCAACTGCGCCCGCGTCAATGCGCTGGATGCGCCCTGGTCCATCTACGAGGTCCACCTCGGCTCCTGGCGCCGGGTCGCCGCGGACGGCAACCGTTCGCTCAACTACCGCGAAGTCGCCCACGAGCTGGCCGATTACGTGCTCGACATGGGATTTACCCACGTCGAACTGATGCCGGTCATGGAGCACCCGTTCTTCGGCTCATGGGGCTATCAGATCACCGGCTACTTTGCGCCCTCCTCGCGCTACGGCACGCCGCAGGACTTCATGTACCTCGTCGAACACATGCATCGCATGGGTATCGGCGTAATCCTGGACTGGGTGCCCTCGCATTTCCCGAGCGACCAGCATGGGCTCGCGTTCTTTGACGGCACGCATCTGTACGAGCACGCCGATCCGCGCCAGGGTTTCCACCCGGAGTGGAGCAGCTCGATTTTCAATTATGGTCGCGCCGAGGTGCGCAATTTCCTGGGCAGCAATGCGCTGTACTGGCTGGACACCTACCGCGCCGATGCGCTGCGTGTGGATGCGGTGGCCTCCATGCTGTATCTGGATTACGGCCGCAAAGCCGGGGAATGGATTCCCAATACCTTCGGCGGCCACGAGAACCTCGAGGCCCGCGACTTCCTGAAGTCATTGAATGAGGCCATCTACCGCGACCATCCCGGTACCCAGACCATCGCCGAGGAGTCGACGGCCTGGCCGCAGGTGTCGCGGCCCGTGTACCTGGGCGGCTTAGGCTTCGGGCTCAAGTGGAACATGGGCTGGATGCATGACACCCTCAAGTTCTTCCAGACCGATCCGTTGTTCCGCCGCCATCATCTCAATCAGATCACCTTCTCGATCTGGTACGCGTTCACCGAGAACTTCGTCCTGGCGCTGTCACACGACGAGGTGGTGCACGGCAAGGGCTCGCTCATCGGCAAGATGCCGGGCGATGAGTGGCAGCAGTTCGCGAATCTGCGCCTGCTGTACGGCTACATGTGGGGCCATCCCGGCAAGAAACTCATTTTCATGGGCTGCGAATTCGGCCAGAAGCGCGAATGGCAGCACGACGGCAGCCTCGAATGGCACGTGCTGCAGTATCCGCTGCACGCCGGGGTGCAGCGCTGGGTGCGAGACCTGAACCGTTTCTACCGCGACACGCCCGCGCTGTATGAGCAGGACTTCACCGAGGCGGGCTTCGAGTGGGTGGACTGCAACGATGCGGACTCGAGCGTGCTGTCATTCCTGCGCAAGGATCGCACCCGCGGCACCGTGGTGCTGATCATCTGCAATTTCACACCGGTGGTGCGCAGCCACTACCGCGTGGGCGTGCCGCGCGGCGGCGCGTGGCGCGAATGCCTGAACAGCGACGCCACGGACTACGGCGGCAGCGGCCAGGGCAACCAGGGCGCGGTGATGGCGGATGACCACAGCACGCACGGCCGGCCGCACTCCCTGACGCTCACCCTGCCACCACTGGGCGTGCTGTTGCTGTCGCCGCAATGACCGCGGTCTGGCCGGGCAATCCCTATCCGCGCGGTGCCACCTGGGATGGTGAGGGCGTAAATTTCTCGCTGTTCTCGGAAAACGCGACCAAGGTGGAGTTGTGCCTGTTTGATGCCACCGGTCGGCACGAAGTCGAGCGCATCACGCTGCACGAGCACACCGACCAGATCTGGCACTGCTACCTGCCCGAGGCACGTCCCGGGCTGCTGTACGGCTACCGCTGCCACGGCCCGTACGATCCGGAGCGCGGCCACCGCTTCAATCCCCATAAACTCCTGATCGAACCTTATGCGCGCCTCCTGTCGGGGCGCATGCGCTGGAGCGATGCACACTTCGGCTACGATGCTGCCGATCCGCAGCTGGACCTGTCGTTCGACACACGGGACAGCGCCGCCGGCACACCCAAGTGCCGCGTCATCGATCCCGCGTTCACCTGGGGGGACGACCGCGCGCCGCGCACGCCCTGGCATGACACGGTCATCTACGAGGCGCACGTGCGCGGCATGACCATGCGCCATCCCAAAGTGCCGCCGGCGCTGCGCGGCACCTACGCGGGGCTCGCGACCGCCCCCGTCATCGATCACCTGAGGCGTCTGGGCGTCACTGCGGTGGAGCTGATGCCGGTGCATGCGTTTCTCGATGACCGCCACCTGCTGCAACAGGGACTGCGCAATTACTGGGGCTACAACACCATCGGCTTTCTCGCCCCCGAAATGCGCTACAGCGCCAGCGGCCAGGTCGAAGAGTTCAAGACCATGGTGAAGAGCCTGCACTCCGCGGGCATCGAGGTCATTCTCGATGTGGTCTACAACCACACCGCAGAGGGCAATGAGCGCGGCCCGACCTTAAGCTTCCGCGGCATCGACAATGCCGCCTACTACCGGCTGGTGCCGGGCGACCTGCGCCATTACATGGATTTCACCGGCACCGGCAACACGCTCAACCTGCAGCATCCGCGCGTGCTGCAGCTGATCATGGATTCGCTGCGCTACTGGGTGCAGGACATGCACGTCGACGGCTTCCGCTTCGATCTGGCCTCGGCGCTGGCGCGCGAGCTGTTCGAGGTCGACCGGCTGGGCTCCTTCTTCGACACCATCTCCCAGGACCCGGTGCTCTCGCAGGTCAAACTGATCGCCGAGCCCTGGGATGTCGGGGAAGGCGGCTACCAGGTGGGCAATTTCCCGCCCGGCTGGAATGAGTGGAACGACAAGTACCGCGACAGCGTGCGCGCCTACTGGAAGGGCGATGGCGGCCTGATCGGCGAATTCGCCCAACGCTTCACCGGCTCCGCGGACCTGTACGAGGCGAGCGGCCGCAAGCCCCATGCCAGCATCAATTTCGTCACCGCCCACGATGGCTTCACGCTGTCGGATCTGGTCGCCTATAACGCCAAGCACAACGAGGACAATGGCGAGGACAATCGCGACGGCAGCGACAACAATCGCTCCTGGAACTGGGGGGTCGAGGGCCCCACCGCCGATCGGCAGATCAATGCGCTGCGCGAGCGCCAGAAGCGCAATCTGATCGCCACGCTGCTGCTTTCACAGGGCGTGCCGATGCTGCTGGCCGGCGATGAATTCGGCCGCACCCAGGGCGGCAACAACAACGCCTACTGCCAGGACAACGAGATCTCCTGGCTCAACTGGGAGCACACCCCGCAGCAGCGCGAATTCATGGATTTCGTTGAGCGCATGATCGCCTTCCGGCGCAGTCATGCCATCTTCTCGCGCCGCCACTTCCTCACCGGCCGCAATGTCGCCGGCGAGACCTTCAAGGACATCACCTGGTTCACGCCGGGCGGCACCGAGATGACCGACTTTGACTGGCAGCAGGGCTTTGCCCGCTGCCTGAGCGTGCATCTGTCGGGCGCTGCGGTCCACCGCACCGACAGTCGCGGTCAGCCGGTGCGCGATGAGAACTTCACGCTGCTGTTCAACGCCCATCACGACACCATGGATTTCGTCGTGCCGCCGCTGGCGGCCGGACGCAGCTGGCGCGTCGAATTGGATACCGAGAGCGGCACCGTCGGCAAACCCGAGCACCTGGCCGGCGGCGCCACCCGCGCTCTGCCCGCCCGCTCAATCGTGCTGCTCATGGAAGTCGCCGCCGTCAGGGGGCTGCGCAGGCTTCAGCGATAGCCGCGTGCCTGCAGCGCGAACAGCGCGGCGTAATGCCCTTCGCGCTGCATCAGCTCCTCGTGGCTGCCGCTTTCAATGATGCGGCCATTCTCCAGTACGGCGATCTGATCGGCCATGCGCACCGTCGAGAAGCGGTGCGAGATCAGGATCGTCATCCGATCATGGCCCAGCTGCCGGAAACGCTCAAACACCAGGGCTTCGGCCCGCGCATCCATGGCGGCCGTGGGCTCATCCAGCACCAGCACGTCGGCCCGGATGCGCATGAAGGCGCGCGACAGCGCAATCTTCTGCCACTGCCCGCCGGACAGTTCCCGGCCGTCCTTGAACCACTTGCCCAACTGGGTGCGGTAGCCGCCCGGCAGCGACTCGATGAAGTCGGCCGCCTGGCCCTTGTCGGCGGCCTCGCGCCAGCGCGCCTCATCCAGAAAAAACGGCTCATCGCCCGCACCGACGTTTTCCCCCACCAGCATCTGATAGCGGGCGAAGTCCTGGAAGATCACCCCGATGCGTTCGCGCAGCCGCACCTCGTCCCACAGTTCCAGGTCCAGCCCATCGAGCAACACCCGTCCTGACGTCGGTCGATACAGGCGCGTCAAAAGTTTGATGAGCGTCGTCTTCCCCGAGCCATTTTCGCCGACCAGCGCGAGACTTGCGCCCGGGCGCAGATGCAGGCTCACATCCTGCAGTGCCGGCTCGGTGGCTCCGGGGTACACGAAGCTCACGTGCTCGAAGCGGATGCCATCCTCGGGATGCGGACCTTTGAGCAGCTGCCCGCGCGCCTGCGGCACCGGGGTGTCCAGATACTCGTACAGCGTCGACAGATACAGGTTGTCCTCGTACATGCCGCCGATGGAGGACAGCGCCGCGGAAACCGCCGACTGCCCCTGGCGAAACAGCCCCAGATACATGGTCATCTTGCCCAGGCTGATGACGCCGCGAACGGTGGCGAGCGCGATCCAGGCGTAGGCCAGGTACAGCGCCGCGGTGCCGATCAGGCCGAGAAAAAAGCCCCACACGTCGCGACGGATGGTGAGCGCCCGATCTTCACGATACAGCGTCGTGAAGATGCTGCGATAACGCTCCAGCAACCGCTCGCCCAGGCCGAACAACCGCACCTCCTTGGCATGGTCCTCGCGCCCCAGTACCGACTCGAGGTACAGCTGCATGCGCGTTTCGGGCGAGCGCCAGCGAAACAACCTGAACGCATCTCCGGAGAAGCGCGCTTCGGCGATGAATGACGGCAGACCCGACAGCATCAGCACGGCGACCGCCCAGGGCGAGAACTTGAACAGCAGGCCGCCCGACACCACGAGAAAGATGGCGTTCTGCACCAATCCGAAAGTGCGCATGATCAGGCTCAGCGGACGGCTCGAGGCCTCGCGGCGCGCGCGCGTGAGCTTGTCGTAGAACTCCGAATCCTCGAACTGCGCGAGCTCCAGGGTCAGCGCCTTCTCCAGGATCATCACGTTGACGCGCTGACCCAGCTGCGCGCGCAGCAGCGACTGGCACATCGACAGGCCGCGCTGCGCACCCGCCATCACCGCCACCAGCCCACCTTCGAGCATCACGAAGTGCAGCACGCGATGGGTATCGCGCGAGACGACGGCATCCACCAGATGCGATCCCACCAGGGCAATGCCGCCCGGCACGGCGCCGGCGATCACGGTCAGTATGGCCAGGGACAACGTCAGCCAGCGGCTGGTGGTCAGCACCAGGGTCAGCGCCTGGCCGCTGTAGCGAAAGACGCCAAAGAATCCCGACAGCGTGGAGTCGACGGTTTGAGTGCTGGTCTTGGCCAAGGGCCTCCCGATAAGTGTGCGTCCGGCGCGCATCTTACCGTGGCAAAATGGGCGTATGGCCCTGACCCCCGAACTGAACGTCGACGTCGCCCACATCATCCAGCTGGCCGTGGCACCGGTGTTCCTGCTCTCCGGCGTCGGCGTCACCCTCACCATGTTCACCAACCGGCTGGCGCGGATCGTGGATCGCGCCCGGATCCTCGAGGACCGGCTGGTGGCCACCCCCCACGTCGATCTGCACGAGGCGCTCGCGGTGCTCGCGCAGCGCGCCCGTTACATCAACTTCTCAATCGCCCTCGGCACCATCTCCGGCCTGCTCGTGACCACCACCGTGATCCTGCTGTTCGCCACGGCGCTCCTGGGCAATAACATGACCCTGCTGATCGCGGTGATCTTCAGTGCCGCCATGCTCACGCTCACCGCCTCCCTGCTGGTGTTCTTCGTGGAGGTGCGTTATGCCACCCGCACCCTGCGCATTGGCGGGCGAGTTATGCCCTGAATTGCCCTCTCCTGGGGCTATTGGGGCCGTATCAGCTTGTTTTCTATGGGTTGTAGCCTTCTTCTGGTAATCTTCGCGGCCCTTTCGAGACCGCGTACAAGCTCATGAACCGTCCCATCCGCAACATCGCCATCATCGCGCACGTCGACCACGGCAAGACGACGCTGGTGGATTGCCTGCTCAAGCAGTCCGGCACCTTCCAGGCCCATGAGAAGGTGGGCGAGCGCGTCATGGACTCCAACGACATCGAGCGCGAGCGCGGCATCACCATCCTCGCCAAGAACTGCGCCATCGAGTACGGCGGCACCCGCATCAACATCGTCGATACCCCCGGGCATGCCGACTTCGGCGGCGAAGTGGAGCGCGTGCTGTCCATGGTGGATGGGGTGCTGCTGCTCGTGGATGCGGTCGAGGGCCCGATGCCGCAGACGCGGTTCGTCACCCGCAAGGCCTTGGGACTCGGTCACAAAGCCATTGTCGTCGTGAACAAGATCGACCGGCCGGGCGCGCGCCCGGGCTGGGTGGTCGACAAGACCTTCGAACTGTTCGATCGGCTGGGCGCAACCGACGCGCAGCTGGACTTCCCGGTGGTGTATGCCTCGGCCCTGCAGGGCTGGGCGAGCCTGGACCGCACCGAGCGCAGCCGGGACATGACCGCTCTGTTTGAAGCGGTGCTGCAGTACGTGCCGGCACCACCCAGCGATGCAACCGCCCCCCTGCAGTTGCAGATCTCCACCCTGGACTACAACTCCTACGTCGGCCGGATCGGCATCGGCCGCGTGCGCCGCGGCACCATCCGCACCGGCCAGGTCGTCGCCCTGCGCAACGGGGATGAGAACCGCGGTGAGGCCAAGATCGTACAGGTACTGACCTTCCAGGGCCTGGAGCGCCGCCCCGTGCAGGAAGCCATCGCCGGCGACATTGTCGCGATCACCGGCGTCGATGAGGTGAACATCGGCCTGACCATCTGCGATCGCGAAAACGCCGAAGGCCTGCCGCCGATCAGCGTCGATGAGCCCACGCTGTCCATGAATTTCCAGGTCAATACTTCCCCGCTCGCGGGCCGCGAAGGCAAGTATGTGACCAGCCGCCAGATCCGCGAGCGCCTGTACCGCGAACTGCAGAGCAATGTCGCGCTGCGGGTCGAGGACACCGCCGAACCGGATGTATTCCGCGTCGCCGGTCGCGGCGAACTGCACCTGACCATCCTCATCGAGAACATGCGTCGCGAAGGCTATGAGCTGGCGGTCGGCAAGCCGCAGGTCCTGAACCGGGTGGTCGACGGGGTGGTGCATGAACCGTATGAGGCGCTGACGATCGACATCGACGCCGAGCATCAGGGCGCGGTGATGGAAGCGCTCGGGGTGCGCAAGGCCGATCTCACCGACATGGTCATCGACGACATGGGTCGCGTGCGCCTGGAATACCGTGTGCCGGCCCGCGGCCTGATCGGCTTCCAGGGTGAATTCATGACCATGACGCGCGGCAACGGGCTCATCAGTCATATCTTCGACGGCTACTCGCCGCTGAAAGGCGACATTCCGGAGCGTCATAATGGGGTGCTCATCAGCAACGAGACGGGTGAGGCCGTGGCCTATTCGCTGTTCAACCTGCAGGAGCGCGGCCGCATGTTCGTGCACCCGGGTGAGAAGCTCTATCCCGGCATGATCATCGGCATCCACAGTCGTGAGAACGATCTGGTCGTCAATCCGATCAAGACCAAGAAGCTCACCAACGTCCGCGCCGCCGGCAAGGACGATGCGATTTTGCTGACGCCGCCCATCCAGATGACGCTGGAGTACGCGGTGGAGTTCATCGATGAGGATGAACTGGTGGAAGTGACCCCGGAGTCGATCCGCATCCGCAAGCGCTTCCTCGATGAGAACGAGCGCAAGCGTGCCGCGCGCAGCGCCGAAACCGCGGCCTGAGGGTCACGGCAAATCGTGTAGGCCCTGTTCGATGTCGTGCTGCCATGAGGCACGATCCGCGGCCGCATCCGGGCTCGCGCCGGCCCACGCCGCGATCGCGAGCCGCGCCTGCTCATAGCTCGCGCGCGCCTTGGCCGTCGCATCGGTTTTCGCCTGCGCCTGCGCGAGCGTGATGAGATTCGGCGGATAGGCCGGATCGCGATCCACCGCGCGCTGCGCGGCGACCAGCGCCGCATCCGGATCACCGGGTCCCAGCGGCCAACCCGGCGCCCGCAGCAGCACCACCGCGGTGAGGCGCGCCGGGCCCGCGTAATCTAAGGCCGGATCGAGCGCGTCGGCCTGTTTGAGACTGGCGAGCATGTCCTTCAGGAGCGCCACGGCCTGTACCGGCCGCTCGCGCGCCGTCAGTCCCAGCACCTGCGCCCATTCGTAGTGGCAGGCGCCATTGTCCGGCGCCACGGCCACACACTGCTGGGCGTTCGCCGTAGCGGTCGCCAGCAGGCGGCTGCGCTCCGCAGCATCCTTGGAGCGATCAATGCGGTCCGCGTCGGCCTTGACCAAGGCGACGAGCTGGTCGGGCGGCAACGCCACCGTGCCGTTGGCGGCGGGCGCGACCACGGGCCGCTGCAGCGCGCAGCCGCCCAGCGCCAACAGCGTCAGCACCGCGGCGGCTCGCAACATCGCGTTCATGGCGTAGCGGAGGCAGGTCCTGGTCGGGGTGCGACAAAGCCGTTCAGGCGCAGACGGCTCAAGGTCGCCGCGCCCGCTGCACTGCCGGACAGATGCAGCAGCGCCTGCTGCAGGGTGTCGGCGCGGGCCTTGGGCACGCGACCCGCGACGTTCACGATCAGCGCGACCGGCACGGCAGGCGACGTCGCGACCGGCTGCAGCTGCGCCGCAAACGGTAAACTCGCCAGCGCCGCCGCCTGTTCCTGATCCAGCAGGACCGCCACCGGTTCACCGTTGGCCGCCCTGCGCAGCGCCGAGAGGACCTGACCGGTCGGCGTGATGGCCGTATCGGCGGGCAGCGGCCCAATGCCGTGCAGCGCGTAGCGGACGAAGTCCGGCGCATACCCGGCTGTGCTGATGATGGTCATGCCGGCAAGCCCCGCGGGCGGTGCCGGATGGCCTTTCTTCATCACCAGCGTCCAATGCTGCTCAACGCCGGCCGGCGGCACATCGGCCTGCGCCAGCGGCGTCAAATGCAGTGCCGTGCCGTGCTGCAGAAAGAACGGATAAGGTACGAAGCCCAGCGCCGCATCGGGGGCCGCGAGGCGCTGCAGATCGCTCTGCTCGCTCGCGTCGTACACGGCGGTGAGGCTGCCGGCGGGCCACGCGGCGGCGGCGGCCAGCGTCGTGGCAAAGTCTCCTACAAGCGGCTGGGCATCCCCGCTGGTACCCGGATACCCGGGGGCACAGAACACTAGCAAAGAGGCCGCAGCGGCGATCAGGGAGCCCATCTCGGTAGGCTATCATTCCAGCGGATGAAGCGCCCCACCCAAAGCCTGCCATGAGCGTGTCAGCATCGCCCTTCGCGTTGCGCTGCTTTACTCGCGTTCTGGCGGCACGGCGGGTGATTCTGCTGGTGTTCGTGTTGCTGGGTGCGCTCGGCATCTATGGCGCCACCCTCATTCCGGATGACAACGCCATCGGCAGTCTGTCGGTTGCGGATGATCCGGATGCCAAGGCGACCGCGGCCTTCGAGAAACTGTTCCCCGAGGGCGTGCATGCGCTTTTGATGCTGGAGACACCCGATCCGCTGATTCCGACGACGTTGCGGGGCGCGGATCAGCTGGAGCACCGGCTGGCGATGATTCCCGGCGTGGAGGCGCAAAGCCTGCTCACGATCTATCGGGGTGCACACCCCGGGACAACCCTGGATCCCGGTGAAGCCGCGCGTGTCGCGACCTTCGCCACCGGAACCCGCCTCTTCACGCGCGCCGGGCTCCTGGGTCCGCACTTCCTGGGTATCGCGCTCGAGTTGCACGTGCGCTCGCCCGCCGACCGCGATCGCATGCTCGCTGCCATCGATGCGGCCACTGCCCCGCTGCTGCGAAGTCAGGGCGGTCCATTCGACCGGATCCGTCGCGTCGGCTCGCCCTGGCTGGACGCCTGGCTCGAGCGTGAAACTCAAGTGGCAACGCAACGTTCCATGCCGCTGTTCGGCTTGTTTCTGGTGGCACTGGTGTTCCTGCTGTATCGCTCCTGGAGGACGCTGCTGGCCATTGTCATCACACTGGGATTGGTGGTGGCCATCGCCCTGGGGCTTGCGGCGCTGACGGGCTGGACGCACACCATCGTCTCCTCGCTGGTACCCCTGACAGTGCTCGTGACGTCCACCGCCACGCTCGTGTACATCCACTCCCGCTATATCGAGCGTACCGACACAGCCGACCTCACCGCGCACCACGCCTGGGTGCTCGCCAATAAGTTCCTGCCCTGCACAGCCTCGATCTTCGCCACCGCCGTGGGTTTCGCCGCCTTGTCCGTGTCCAATATCCGCCCGGTGCGCGAGATGGGACTGTGGACCGCGTCCGGCCTGGTGGTGGCGTGGCTTGCCAGCTTCACGCTGTTTCCGGCGCTGCAGCAACTGCTGCGCACGCCCACGCAGACGGAGGTTTCCGCGGCCGGCCGCTGGTATCCGGCGTTCGTGGACAAATGGCTGCCGATCACGCGCTCCCTGCGCTGGCCGCTGGTGGGCACCGCGATTGCGGGCATGGTGGCCGGCGTCATCGCGCTGGTGGGCATCCCGGGGCACATCCGGCCGTTGTCGCTGCAAACCGATACGCTCACCTACATCGATCCGCGGGTCGCCGCCGCGCAGGACACCCGCTATTTTGAGGCGCAGAACGGGCTGGGTGTTTACCAGCTGTGGCTGAAGGTCCCAAACGGTGGCGCCCTGGATCCACAGTTCCTGCACGCGGTGGATCAGCTGGTGCGCCGACTCGAGAGCGATCCGCGTATCACCGCCGTCGATGGTCCAACCTCGTTGTTGCGCTGGGCGCGGTACGTGCAGTCCGGCCAGGATCAGCTGCCCACCGAGCCGCAGGCGTGGGATGAGCTGGCCGGACAACTCGAGCAGATCCTGCTGACCACACCCGGGACGCGCGGCTTCGTCGATGTGAACACGCTCGGCAACGTGCGCCTGTCCATTCGCGGCCGGGATCGCGCCTTCGGCGACATCGGCGTCATGCGCCATTACATCGAGCGCACCTGGACGGCCGTGCAGAAGCAGCAGCCGGCACTGGCCGCGGTCACGGCGCGGGTGGTGGGAGAGAGCGTGCTGTCCGACCAGATCACCCTGCAGCTGGTGCCGACGCTGATGGAGAGCTTCGTGCTCACGGCGAGCATCATCTTCTGCGCCTTCCTGGTGGTGTTCCGCAGTCCGATGGCGCGGCTGATGGCGATGATTCCCTCGCTGTTCGCCATCCTCGCCGCCTTTCTCGTGATGCGCGGGGCCGGCATCGCCCTCAACATCGCCACCATCCTCATCGGCTCAACCGTGCTCGGCGCAACCGAGAACGACCAGGTGCACTTTTTCTATCACTTTCAGGAAGGACGCGCCGAAGGCTCGACACTCGCGGCCCTGCGCCATGCGTTCCTGGTTGCCGGCAAGCCCATCCTGTTCGCGACCCTGATCAATGCCGCGGGATTCCTGGCGCTGGCCTTCTCGCCCTTGCCACCGATGCGCCAGTTCGGCACGGTATCCTCAGCGGCCTTCGTGCTGGCGCTGCTGGCCGATTTCACCGCGCTGCCCGCCGCATTGTGGATCTGCACCCGCTCGCCCAAGACCGTCAGGAGTTCACCATGACCACCCCTCCTCTGTTGCGCTGGAACGATGTGCTCGTACTCGCCCGCAAGGGCAATCCCGCACCGCCGCGACGCGTCGAGAAGTCGCCGAGCGAGTGGCGCGCGATTCTCGATCCGCAGACCTTTGAGGTCGCCCGCGAGAAAGGCACCGAGCGTCCGAACAGCTCCGAGATGTGCAATCTGTTCGAACCGGGGCAATACAATTGCGTGTGCTGCAATACCCTGCTGTTCGACAGCGCCGAGAAGTTTCAAAGCGGCACCGGCTGGCCGTCCTTCACGCAGGCGGTCGCCCCCAACGTCATCGCCTATCACGAGGATCGCAGCTACGGCCAGGTGCGCATCGAGGTGACGTGCAATGTCTGCGACTGTCACCTCGGGCATGTATTCCAGGACGGGCCGCCGCCGAGCGGCCTGCGCTACTGCATCAATGCGGTGTCGCTGACCAAGGTGAAGCCTAAATAGCGCGTGAGCCGCGGATGTCGATGAACTGCAGAAACTCCGCGCGGGTGCGCGCGTCGCTGCGAAAAATGCCGACCATGCGACTGGTCACCATCGACACGCCGCGCTTGTGAACGCCACGGGTGGTCATGCACTGGTGCTCTGAATCGATGACCACGCCCACGCCACGCGGCTTCAACACCTCATCGATGCAGGCGGCGATCTGCGCGGTGAGTTTCTCCTGCACCTGGAAACGCCTGGCGTAGCCGTCCACGACGCGCGCGAGCTTGCTGATGCCCACCACTTTGTTGGAGGGCAGGTAGCCGACATGCGCGCGCCCGATGATGGGTGCCATGTGATGCTCGCAGTAGCTTTCAAAGGCAATGTCGCGCAGCACCACCATCTCGTCGTACCCCTCGACCTCCTCGAAGGTGCGGCGCATGTACTCGCGCGGGTCGACCGCGTAACCGGAGAACCAGTCGGCGTACGCGCTGACCACGCGCTTGGGGGTGTCGAGCAGACCCTCGCGGGCGGGGTCATCGCCCGCCCAGCGCAGCAGCGTGCGGACCGCCTCTTCGGCCTGCTCGCGCGAGACCTTGGGCGCCCGGGGAGCTGCCTTACGATTGGACCTGGCCATGATGGAGTCACTCTATAGGGAAATGGTTTAGAATCGAAGGGGATGGGGGTGATAACAGAACAGTTCCAGGTCTTGGCCGCTGGCGATTGTGCGGCGATCCGGTCCATTCTCGAGCACAGCTCAGCGGCACAGCGTTTCCGCGTGCATACCTGTCCCCTGCATGCCGACATTATGGCCAGCATCGACCACGTGGCGCCGGACCTGATCCTGGTGGATGTGGATGGTGCGCAGCTGGCGGGGCTGGAAAGCTGCCGCGCGTTGAAGGATCACCCGGCAACCCTGATGCTGCCCATCGTCGTCGTGAGTCTCAATTCGGAACTGCAGATGGCCGCCTATGCGGCCGGTGCCGATGACTTCGTGGCCGCCGCGAACGGGGAAACGGTGCTGCTGGCGCGGCTTGAGGCACTCGCCCGTGCCGGTGCCCGGCGCCGCAAGGTCGCCGCGGACGCGCGCAATACCAACGAACGTCGCGGCGAGGAGCTGCAGGCAACCTTCCGGCGTTATGTATCCCCGAAGCTCGCCGATCGCATCCTCGACAGCGCCCGCGTGCGCGACAGCATTCTGACGGCGACCGACATCCGCACCCGTGCCGTGATCATGTTCGCGGACCTGCGCGGCTTCACCGCTATCTCCGAGCGCCTGAGCCCGCATGAAGTAGTGCCGCTGTTGAATGAGTACTTCTCGCTGCTGACGGAAATCACGTTCCATCACGAAGGCACGGTGTTCCACATGGCCGGCGACTGCCTCATGGTCGGATTCGGCGTGCCGTTGGAGCAGAACGACAGCGCCCAGCGGGCGGTGTGCGCGGGGCAGGAGATGCTCGACCGCTTTGGGCTCTTGGCCGAGGAGTGGCGCCTGCGCCTGAACATCGAGACCGGACTTGGGATCGGCATCAATGAGGGCGATGTGGTCGCCGGCAATGTCGGCTCGGCGATGTACATGAACTACACCATCATCGGCGATGCCGTGAATGTCGCCTCGCGCCTGTGCCAGCGCGCCCGCGCCGGCGAGATGGTGCTGTCGCGCGCGCTCAAGCATTCGCTCGATGCGGGCGGCCACGACATCAACGCCGTGGAGCTGCCCGCGATGACGCTGCGGGGCCGTACCTCGCCCATCGACATCTACTGTGTGCCCACGCCCAAGCGCATGCACATCCTCGAGGCCTTGCCACCGACACCCCTCACCGCATGACCACCGCGGCCGACACCACCAACCTTGCGCTGTTCTGCGATTTCGAGAACATCGCACTGGGCGTGCGCGATGCGCGGTTCGACAAGTTCGACATCAACCGCGTGCTGGAACGGTTGCTGCTGAAGGGCTCCATCGTCGTCAAGAAAGCCTACTGCGACTGGGAGCGCTACAAGGAATTCAAGGCCGGCATGCACCAGGCCGGCTTCGAGCTCATCGAGATACCGCACGTCAAGCAGTCGGGCAAGAACTCCGCCGACATCCGCATGGTCGTGGACGCACTGGACCTGTGCTACACCAAGCCGCACGTGGAGACCTTCGTCATCATCAGCGGTGACTCCGATTTCTCACCGCTGGTCGCGAAGCTGCGCGAGAACGACAAGGGTGTGATCGGCCTTGGCGTCAAGAACTCCACCTCGGATCTGCTGATGGCCAGTTGCGATGAGTTCATCCTCTACGATGACCTGGTACGCGAGCAGAAACCGCGGCGCACCGGTCGGCGCAAGCCGGCCGCGGCGACGGTGGCCGAGACGCCCGCGCACAAGGATGACGAGCGCGAGCATGACCGCGAACACGATGCCTTCGACCTGGTGCTGGCGACCATCGATGCGCTGATCGCCGAGCGCGGCGAGGATGAGAAGATCTGGGGCTCGATGGTCAAACAGGCGCTCAAGCGCCGCAATCCGAGCTTCAACGAAAGCTATTACGGGTTCCGTTCGTTCAATAAACTGCTGGAGGAAGCCGCGGCACGCCGACTCATCACGCTCGAGCGCGATGACAAGTCAGGCGGCTACGTGATCCATAGCGTCGCCGATCCGGCCTGATGGCCCTGGTGGTGCTGTTCCTGGCGGCGCTGTGGGCGGGCGTCCAGAATGCGCTCGCCGGCGGCGGCTCCTTTGTCACCTTGCCGGCGCTGATGTTCACGGGGATGGATGCCCGTGCCGCCAATATCACCTCGACCATTGCGCTGTTTCCCGCGCAGATCGCCACCGCGCTCACCGGCCGCACGCTGGTCACTGGCGCCGCGGGGGTCTCGTTTCGCGCCCTGGTGATCATCAGTCTGGTGGGCGGCGCGTTCGGCGCGGTGCTGCTGCTGGTCACTCCGCCGAGTTTCTTTGCACGGCTGGTGCCCTGGCTCGTGCTGTTTGCCACCGTGGTCTTCGCCTGGGGCAGTTTTGCGCCCAAGCGCGCCGCCCGCGCGCACCTGTCCCGCTACGCCGCGATGACGGCGCAGTTCGGCATCGCGATCTACGGCGGCTACTTCGGCGGCGGCATCGGCTTTCTGATGCTGGCCGCGCTCACCGCAGCGGGCCTGCTGATGCGCAACGCCGGGGCGACCAAGAATGCCCTGGCGGGCGTCATGAACGCCTCGGCGGTGCTGATCTTCATTTTCTCCCCCGAAGTGCGCTGGTTGCAGGCGGGCATTGCGAGCGCCGGCGCCATCGCCGGCGGCATCATGGGCGGCCTGCTGCTGCACAAGCTGAACGAGCGGGTTTTGCGCTTCAGCATCGTGTTGATCGGCATCGCACTGACCATTGGACTTTTTATCCGCGCCCGTTGACAGGCCGCCCAGACCACAATATCTTGTGTTCAACAGCGGTGCTTACCCCAAGGGGTAGGCCTAAGAGGGAATCCGGTGCGACGCGAACGCGTCTATTCCGGAGCTGCCCCGCAGCGGTAATCGGGAACGACCGGCGCCATCGCACTGGGCTCAGCGGAGCACCGGGAAGCGGCGTCCAGTAGCTCGCCCACTTCTTGCCGAGGAGTGGGCCCGCCCGAAAGCCCGAAGACCTGCCGTTGCGACCGTGGCTTGCCGCGGTATGGCTCGGGCTCTCGTGGGAGGAGCTGCCGGAATCGGGGACGGACATCTTCGGGTCCGTGGCGCCCGCATTCCCGCAATTCCCTCCACATGCCCGCAAAAGCCCGCGGGTCGACCCTCGGGCGCAGATCCGGGGGATAGGCAATGTCTTTGGAAAATTTGGATTCGGTCGAAGCGAGCGGCTCGGTCAGTCAGGCCAGCTTCCGACTCACACCACCCAATGCGGCGCGCGCGCCCATGGGCGTCACCAAGCGCAACGGCAGCAGCGAGACCGTGGACGTGAACAAGATCGTCCGCGCCGTCACCCGCTGCTGCGATGGCCTGCACGATGTGGATCCGATGCGCGTGGCGCTGAAGACCATCGCGGGGCTGTACGACGGCGCCACCACGCGCGAGCTGGATGAGCTGTCGATCCGCACCGCCGCCTCGTTCATTTTCGAGGAACCCGAATACTCGCGTCTCGCCGCACGCCTGCTGTCCGCGTTCGTCGACAAGGAGGTGCAGGGCCTGGGCGTGCACTCCTTCTCGCAGTCCATCCGCCACGGGTTCGATGTGGGCCTGATCAACGAGCGCGTCATGGCATTCGTTGAAGCCAATGCCCGCAAGCTCAATGCGGCCATCGATGTCACACGCACCCACAAACTCGAATACTTCGGCCTGCGGACCTTGTATGACCGCTACCTGCTGCGCCACCCGACGCGCCGCAGCGTGCTGGAGAACCCGCAGTACTTCTGGATGCGCATCGCGGTCGCGCTGACGCCGGGCGTGCACGAGGCCATCGAGCTGTACCAGCTGTGCTCGGCGCTCGACTACATCCCGAGTTCCCCGACGCTGTTCAATGCCGGCACGCGCCACGAGCAGCTATCCAGCTGCTTCTTGCTGGATTCGCCCGAGGACTCGCTGGAGTCCATCTACGACCGCTACAAGGATGTGGCACTGCTGTCGAAGTTCTCCGGCGGCATCGGCATCGCCTGGCATCGCGTGCGCTCGGAAGGGTCGCTGATCCGCGCCACCAACGGCCTGTCCAACGGCATCGTGCCGTGGCTGAAGACGCTCGACTCCTCGGTTGCGGCCGTCAACCAGGGCGGCAAGCGCAAGGGCGCCGCCTGTGCCTACCTTGAACCGTGGCATGCGGACATCGAAGCGTTTCTGGAGCTGCGCGACAACACCGGTGATGACGCCCGGCGCGCCCACCATCTGAACCTCGCGAACTGGATACCCGACCTGTTCATGCGGCGCGTCGAGGAGGACGGGGCATGGTCGCTGTTTGATCCGAGCACCGTGCCGGAACTGCCGGATCTGTTTGGTCCGGCCTTTGATGCGGCCTACACCCAGGCCGAGGCGCGCGGCCTCGCCCGCAAGACCCTGCGCGCCCGCGAACTTTATGGCCGGATGATGCGTACGCTCGCGCAGACCGGCAACGGCTGGATGACGTTCAAGGACAAATCCAACCGCGCCTGCAACCAGACCGCGGTGCCCGGCCACACCGTGCACCTGTCCAACCTGTGTACCGAGATCCTCGAGGTCACCAGCGCCGGCGAGACCGCCGTGTGCAACCTGGGTTCGATCAACCTCGCGCATCATCTGGGGACCGAGGGTTTTGATTTCGAGAAGCTCGCGCACACGGTCGAGATCGCGGTGCGCCAGCTGGACCGCGTCATTGACCTGAACTTCTATCCCATCGGCAGCACCCGCGCGTCCAACATGCGCTGGCGCCCCGTGGGGTTGGGGATCATGGGCCTGCAGGATGTGTTCTTCGCGCTGCGCCTGGGTTTCGACAGCGAGGCCGCCCGCGCGCTGTCCACGCGCATCTCGCGGACCATCTACTTTCACGCCCTGCACACCTCCAACCAGCTGGCCCGCGAATGCGGCGCGCATGAGGCCTTTGCCCTGACGCGCGCCGCGCGCGGCGAATTGCAGCCCGAGGCCTGGGAGGTGGTGCCGGAGGCGGACCTGCCCTGGCAGACGCTGCGCGCGGCAATCGCCGCGCATGGCCTGCGCAACAGCCTGCTGATCGCCATTGCGCCCACCGCGACCATTGCCTCCATTGCCGGCTGCTACGAGTGCATCGAGCCGCAGATCTCGAACCTGTTTAAGCGCGAGACCCTGTCCGGGGATTTCCTGCAGGTGAATCGCTACCTGGTGGAGGAACTCAAGCAGCTGGGTCTGTGGACGGAGGAGCTGCGCAATGCGCTGAAGGTCGCCGATGGCTCCATTCAGGGGCTCATGGACGTCCCGGCCGAACTGCGCGACATCTACCGCACGGCCTGGGAGGTACCCATGCGCGCGCTCATTGATCTCGCCGCCGATCGCGGCGCCTACATCGATCAGAGCCAGTCGCTGAACCTCTTCATGGAGAATCCGGAAATCGGTCGCCTGTCCTCCATGTACATGTACGCCTGGAAGCGCGGACTTAAGACCACCTACTACCTGCGCTCCCGTCCGGCCACGCAGATCGCCAAGACCACGGTGCGCGCGAGCGCGCCCGCGAGCGAAGCGCAGGCCATTGCCTGCTCGCTTGAAAACCCGCAAAGCTGTGAGGCCTGCCAATGAGCACCCCTGCCTGTCTGCTGGATCCCGGCTTTGATCTGACGCTGCGCCCCATGCGCTATCCGCGCTTCTACGAGATGTATCGCGGCGCCATCAAGAACACCTGGAGCGTCGAGGAGATCGACTTTCAGATCGACCTGGGGCACCTGCGCGCCCGCATGACACCGGCCGAACGGCATCTCATCGAGCGCCTGGTGGCCTTCTTCGCCACGGGCGACTCGATCGTGTCCAACAATCTGGTTATCAGTCTCTACCGGCATATCAATGCGCCCGAAGCGCGCATGTATCTGTCGCGGCAGCTGTATGAGGAAGCGCTGCACGTGCAGTTCTACCTGACGCTGCTGGACAACTATGTCAGCGACCAGGAGCGGCGCGCCCAGGCCTTCGCCGCCATCGAGAATATTCCCTCGATACGCCGCAAGGCGCAATTCTGCCAGCGGTGGATCGACGAAGTGGCAACGCTGCCGCGCATCAACGATGCCGACGACAAACGGCGCTTTTTATTGAATCTCACCTGCTTCGCCGCCTGCATCGAGGGCCTGTTCTTCTTTGGCGCCTTCGCTTATGTCTACTTCCTGCGCTCGCGCGGGCTGCTGCCGGGCCTTGCGGCCGGCACCGCCTGGGTGTTCCGCGATGAGAGCGCGCACATGGCCTTCGCCTTCGAGGTCATCAAGACGGTCCGCGCCGAGGAGCCCGGGCTGTTCGATGCCGGGTGGGCACGGTCCGTGGTACAGATGATCGAGGAGGCCGTCGAGTGCGAATGCGAGTTCGCGGAGGACGTGCTGGCGGGTGGCGTCGTGGGCATGACCCGTGCCGAGATGCGCCAGTATCTGGAATATGTGGCCGACCAGCGCCTGACCATGCTGGGGCTGCCGCTGCGCTACCACGCCCGCAACCCGTTCTCGTTCATGGAACTGCAGGATGTGCAGGAGCTGACCAACTTCTTCGAGCGTCGCGTCTCGGCCTACCAGGTGGGCGTCAAGGGGGAGATCTGTTTTGACGCCGCATTCTAGGAACTGCTGCACCGCAGGTTGATAACTCAAGCCCCCGCGCAAGACGCCGGCCATAGGCCGGTGTAGCATCACTCCTGGGCGAGAGGGGGATTGACGCATGACGACCGATACGCTGCAACCGCTGGCGCGCGAGCGCGCCCCTGGGCTGTTGGCCCGCTCCCGCACCATCGCCGGCCCCGGATTCAATCGCTGGCTGGTGCCGCCCGCCGCCCTGTGCATCCACTTGTGTATCGGCCAGGCCTACGCGTTCAGCGTCTTCAACCTGCCACTGACCCGGCTGCTCGGCATCAGCAAGTCGACACCGGATGATTGGAAGCTGACCGATGTCGGCTGGATCTTCTCCATCGCCATCGTGTTTCTGGGCGCCTCCGCCGCGCTCTTCGGCCGCTGGGTCGAGGAAGGCGGCCCGCGGCGCGCCATGTTCACGGCGGGCCTGTGCTTTGGTCTGGGCTTTGTCGTGTCCGCCGTGGGCGTCAACCTGCATCAGCTGTGGCTGGTGTTCCTCGGCTACGGCGTACTGGGTGGCACGGGTCTGGGCCTGGGCTACATCTCGCCGGTGTCCACGCTGATCAAGTGGTTCCCGGACCGGCCGGGCATGGCCACGGGTCTTGCGATCATGGGATTTGGCGGCGGTGCCTTCATTGCCTCGCCGCTTTCGGTGTGGCTGATGCAGAAGTTTTCGACACCGATGCATGTGGGCATCGCCGAGACTTTCCTGGTGCTGGGCGGCGGCTACTTCGTGTTCATGATGATCGGCGCGGCCCTGGTGCGCGTTCCGGGACCGGACTTCAAGCCGGCGGCGGCCCCCGCCCCCCGAAAACTCGTCAGCACGCACGACGTGTATGTGTATGACGCCTTGAAGACACCGCAGTTCTGGCTGCTGTGGGGCGTGCTGTGCATGAACGTCTCCGCCGGCATCGGCGTGCTCGGCCAGGCTTCCGCCATGAGCCAGGAGATCTTTCCCGGACGCGTCACGGTCGTGGCCGCGGCGGGATTCGTCGGGCTGCTGAGTCTGTTCAATATGGTGGGGCGCTTCTTCTGGGCTTCCACTTCGGATCTGATCGGCCGGCGCAACACCTATTTCTGCTTTTTCATCCTCGGCATCATTCTCTACGTCCTGGTGCCGCAGGCCGGCGCGCTGGGCAGTGTGCCGCTGTTTGTGGCGTGCTGCGCGGTCATCATCAGTATGTACGGCGGCGGTTTTGCCACCATTCCGGCCTATCTGCGCGATATGTTCGGCACGCGCTATGTCGGCGCCATTCACGGCATGCTCTTGACGGCATGGTCGGTCGCCGGGGTGCTAGGCCCGGTTCTCGTCAACTACATCCGCCAATATCAGATCGATCACGGCATTGCCAAGGCGCAGGCGTACAACACGACGCTGTATATCCTGGCGGGATTGCTGGTGGTCGGATTGCTCTGCAATCTCATGGTCAAGCCGGTCGATCCGCGCTTTCACATGAAACCCGATGCGCGAGCCGCAGCCGTGGTGCCGACGGGCACGCAGGCGATCTCGGATGCGCAAGCGCCGGCCCCGGCGACCTCCTCACCGGCGGGCCTGTTCCTGGCCTGGGTGCTGGTCGGCATACCGCTGCTATGGGGCGTCTACGAGACGCTGCTCAACGCCATGAAGTTGTTCAAATAGGACCACGGCCAGCCTGATGGCTGGTCGCGACACCGGCACCCAGGACGGGTGCCGGTGTTTCAGGACAGAGCGGAGCTTACTGTGCGGGCGGAGCCGGCGGACGCTGCGGCAGCTTCGACAGGGCATCCTTGCAGCCGGCGCTCAACTTATCGGTGTTGGCGCGCAGGCACTGGAACATTTCGCGCCCGGTCTTGCCGGTGCACGCGGCCTCGTTGGCGCACTGCTTGTTCACCGCATCGCGGGCCGCCTGCACCTCGGGCGAGGGCGCCGGCGGCGCCTGAGCAAAGACACTGGGTGCGACCATCGCGGCCGCCAACAGAACAAACGTATGCAGTTTCATGAGCTACCCCTCTTTAGGAAAAGTGCACGACCGGAGCGCCGGCCGTGTGCGGGCAGATTCTGGCATACCTGGGAGGGCGGAAGGCAGTCTTCCGGAAGGCGATTCACTCCAGCCTGGAACGACAACCTTGCCGTAATGACGGGTCTTGCCCCGTCATGAGGCGTTGTTTCGGCAACCCGGCACCCGCAGGCCCAAAACGGGGAGTTATTCGTAGCGCAGGGCGTCGATCGGGTCCATCAGCGAGGCACGGCGTGCCGGATAGAAGCCAAAGAACACGCCAATGCAGAAGCTGACCGAGAAGGCCAGGATGATTGACCCCATGGTGACAATGGGCTTGAAGGTGCTCGCCGCCGCGATGCCTTGCGTCACGGCCACCCCCAGCAGCACGCCGACCAGGCCGCCGAGCAGACTCAGCGTGATCGCCTCGATCAGGAATTGGATGCGGATGTCCCCGGGCTGGGCCCCGACGGCAATGCGGATGCCTATCTCACGCGTCCGCTCGGTGACACTGACCAGCATGATATTCATGATGCCGATACCGCCCACGACCAGGGACAGCCCGGCGATCGCCCCCAGCAGCAATGTCAGGGTCGAGGTCACCTGATTCACCGTATTGGCGATTTCCTGCTGATTGAAGATGTTGAAGTCATCAGGATTATCGGGCAGCAGTCGATGCCGCTGCCGCAACAGGTTCGTGATCTGGTCCTGGGCAATCGGGATGCGTTCGGACTGGCCGATTTCCAGATTGACCGATCGCAGGTACTTGTCACCGGTAATCCGTTTCATCGCGGTGGTGAAGGGAATCACCACCCGATCGTCCTGGTTCTGGCCGCCGACGCCGGCGCCCTTGCTGGCGAGCACGCCGATGATGACGAACGGCATATTGCCGACGCGCAGGGTCTGTCCCACCGGGTCGAGCACACCGAATAATTCGTGCGCCGTCTTGTCGCCCAGTACCGCGACCTTTGCGGCACCGCGCACTTCCCGATCGGTGAACATCGAACCGGAGGCCATGTCCCAATCGCGGATGAGCAGGTACTCGGGGGCCTCCCCTGCGATAGTGGTGGACCAGTTGCGGCCATTGGCAATCGCCTGGGCGGTGGTGGTCACTTCGGGGCTCGAGGCCACCACGTCCGGAATTTCACGGCGCAGGGCTTCGGCATCCTCGAGGGTAATGGCGCTGGCACTGCCCTGCCCGGCGCTGACGCCGCCGGAGCGGCGACTGCCCGCGATGACGACCAGCATATTCTGGCCGAGGCCCGACACCTGTGCCTGAATGGTGGCCCGCGCGCCATTGCCCAGCGCGACCATGACGACGACCGCGAATACGCCGATGATGATGCCCAAGGCGGTGAGGCCGGAGCGCAGCTTATTGCGGCCCAGGGCGCGCAGTGCCGTCACGGCGGTGAGCGCCGCGCGCAGCAACGGCCCGCGAAACCAGCCAAACATTACAACGTCTCCTGTGGCTTCTCGCCGATCTGAGCGTTGCGCTCTTCCTCATCCAGCTTCGCCCGCAGTACGTCCGCACGGTTCGGCGTGGCGTTCTGGCGATCCTCGAGCACCCGGCCGTCGCGCATGATCACGATGCGCCGGCAGTAGGCGGCGATGTCGAGCTCGTGAGTCACCATGATCACGGTGATACCCGAATCATTCAGTGCCTGGAACAATCCCATGATCTCAATGCTGGTGCGCGTATCGAGGTTGCCGGTGGGCTCATCCGCCAGCAGCAGGTCCGGGCTATTGACGAGCGCGCGGGCGATGGCGATGCGCTGTTGCTGGCCACCCGACAGCTGGCTCGGTCGGTGGTGCAGCCGCGAACCCAGGCCCACCTTCTCGAGCGCCTCGCGGGCGCGACGATGGCGATCGCGCAGGGATACCGCCGGCTCGCTATAGAAGAGCGGCAATTCGACGTTCTCCATGGCCGTGGTGCGTGCCAGCAGATTGAAGCTCTGGAACACAAAGCCGATCTTGCGATTGCGCAGCTGCGCGAGTTCCTTGCGGTTAAGGCCTGCGACATCCACATCATCGAGCAGGTAGCTACCGGCCGTCGGCCGATCCAGGCAGCCGAGAATGTTCATCATGGTGGATTTGCCCGAGCCGCTCGCACCCATGATCGCGACGAATTCGCCGCGGCGGATGTCGAGACTCACCCCGGCGACGGCCCTGACTTCCACCTCACCGGTGACATAGACCTTGGTGACATCGCGCAGCACGATGACGTGCTCGCCCAACGTCTCGGTCCCGGCAACGGCGCTGCTCTGTGCTGTGGATGACATGATTGAGGTATGCCTGGCAGCTACTGCGGGCCGCCGCCATTACCATTGTTGAAGACTGCGGGCTTGCCGGTGCTCGAGGTGGCCGTCACCACGTGTTCCCCCAGCTTCAGGCCATCCAGAATTTCCGTGCTTACGCCATCCGTGGCCCCGGTATGCACGATCCGGGGCGCCAGCGTGCGGTTGTCGGCTTGCAGCACATACGCCAGCTGCTGCGAACGTTCCAGTTTCTTGGGCGGGTCGGTGGTGAACTTCGCATCGTCCGGTGGCGAGTAGCGCAGCGCGGCGTTCGGGACCATCAGCACCTTGTCCCGCTCCAGCACCAGGATGGAGACATCCGCGGTCATGCCCGGAAACAGCTTCTGATCGGGGTTGTTGACGGCGATGATGGTCTGATAGGTGACCACGTTCTGGGTGGTCGTCGGTGACTTGCGCACCTGCGTGATCTTGCCGTGAAACACTTCATTGGGAAACGCATCGACCCCGAACTCCACGTCCTGCCCGGTCTTGACCTGCCCGATATCGGCCCCGGAGAGTTGGGCGGTGATGTTCATCTTGGTA